>ERZ826396.381-NODE-381-length-65729-cov-8.444575_pt1 | contig 65729 bp, 57 predicted proteins | sample MGYA00519926_ERZ826396 | MGnify/ENA primary metagenome ERZ826396 (study PRJEB31778, sample SAMEA3449230) | human gut metagenome | biome: human gut; feature: human-associated habitat; material: faeces | place: United Kingdom | collected 2010/2012 ... | reverse complement strand
GCTCCGGAGAGAGATAGAACGGATCTGTGATAACACCATTCTCTGAACGTTTTACCTTGTCTACTTCTTCTGCCTGTTCCGCAATAGACATATTTTTATGGATAATACCGATGCCTCCCTGACGCGCCATAGCAATTGCCATACGATGCTCTGTAACTGTGTCCATACCGGCACTCATCATCGGTATGTTTAATTTGATCTTCTTTGTAAGATAAGTAGATAAATCCACCTGATTTGGAATCACCTCTGAATATGCCGGCACCAGCAATACGTCATCAAATGTAATCCCTTCCCCAATAATCTTTCCCATGATAATCTCCTTTCTCCTTCTGTGTATGTTACAATCATCCGCCCTAATTTATTATTAGGACGGATAATAAAAAACATTATAACTGCTATATTAACTAATCCGACCGGACATTGTCAACCGCTTTTTGCACTTTCCTTGATTTTTCCTATTTTTTTCTTACAACTTTTCTCGGAGCCATGAGGAAAAATCCTTCCACGATCGAATCATTTGGCTCAAATAAAATCTTTTTCAACACACCCTTCTCATTTACTACAAGGGCATATACGTTCTTGCTTCCGGATGCAGATGTGTAATCCTGCGTCTTCGCTCTCTGATACTGTCTCGCATCTCCCGAATCCGCCGGTGCAAGAATCTCCACATCATTGATATTGACGGAACACACTCTCTTACGTCTTGCTTTGTGCATAATCTTGTCGATATCAAGATCTCCGTTGACAAACAGATACTCATATTCAACATCCATTCTCTGAAACATAAATACATCCAGAGCGATAAGCGCTACCGGAAGGATAATACCGAATGGAAATATAAATATGATCAACACCGACACTACTGTGAGCAAAATCAAAAGAATCTTGATCATGCGGTCCTTTCCTGTTGTCTGTTTTTTAATCAATTGTTCTGTATAAAAGTCACTCATGTCTCTTCCTCCAACATTTACATTGTATCTGTATTGTAGCATACTTCTATAGAAAAAGAAAACTCCCATCTCTGGGAGTTTTCAAATTTTTAATAAATGTCTGTTTATGGAAATTACATCATTCCCATTCCTGCTCCGCCTGCTGGCATTGCCGGTGCCTCTTCTTTGATATTTGCCACAACAGATTCTGTTGTAAGTAATGTAGAAGCAACACTTGTCGCATTCTGAAGAGCACTTCTTGTAACCTTTGCAGGGTCAAGAATTCCGTTCTCCACCATATCTACATAATTTTCTGTCAATGCGTCGAACCCTACGCCCGGTTTTGCTTCTGATACTTTGCTGATGATGACAGATCCTTCCAGTCCAGCATTTGCAGCGATTCTGAACAGAGGTGCTTCCAGTGCCTTTAATACGACATTGGCACCAGTCTTCTCATCTCCGTCAAGCTCTGCAACTACTTTTGCCACTTCTTTTGCCGCATGGATATAAGCAGATCCGCCTCCGGCGATGATTCCTTCTTCCACTGCTGCTCTTGTTGCTGCAAGCGCATCTTCCATACGAAGTTTTGCTTCTTTCATCTCTGTCTCTGTCGCAGCTCCTACACGGATCACAGCAACACCGCCTGCAAGTTTTGCAAGTCTTTCCTGAAGTTTCTCTCTGTCAAAATCAGATGTTGTCTCTTCGATCTGTGCCTTGATCTGAGACACACGGTCAGCGATTGCTTTCTTATCGCCCATACCGTCTACGATTACTGTATTTTCTTTCTGTACTTTTACAGATTTTGCACGGCCAAGCTGATCCATTGTTGTTTCTTTCAGATCCATGCCAAGCTCATCAGAAATCACCTGACCACCTGTAAGTGTTGCGATGTCTTTGAGCATCTCTTTTCTTCTGTCGCCATATCCCGGTGCTTTTACTGCAACAACGTTGAAGGTTCCACGCAGTTTGTTGACGATCAGTGTTGTAAGAGCTTCGCCCTCAATATCCTCTGCAATGATAAGAAGTCTTGCACCGGACTGTACGATCTGCTCTAAGAGCGGCAGGATATCCTGAATATTGGAAATCTTCTTATCTGTGATCAGGATGTACGGATCATCCAGGTTTGCTTCCATTTTATCCATATCTGTTGCCATATATGCGGAAATATATCCACGGTCGAACTGCATACCTTCTACAAGATCCAGCTCTGTCTTCATTGTCTTAGACTCTTCAATTGTGATCACGCCGTCATTGGAAACTTTCTCCATAGCATCTGCTACCATCTCTCCGACTTCTGTATCTCCTGCGGAAATTGCAGCTACTTTCGCGATCTGGTCTTTTCCTGTTACTTTGCTGGACATTTTTTTAATTGCATCTACAGCAGTGTCTGTTGCTTTCTTCATTCCCTTTCTTAAAATGATCGGGTTAGCTCCTGCTGCCAGATTCTTCATTCCTTCATGTACCATTGCCTGAGCAAGAACGGTTGCTGTTGTTGTTCCGTCTCCGGCAACATCATTTGTCTTAGAAGCAACTTCTTTGATCAGCTGTGCGCCCATGTTCTCAAAAGCATCTTCCAGCTCAATCTCTTTTGCGATTGTCACACCATCATTTGTAATAAGCGGTGCGCCAAAGGATTTGTCAAGAACGACGTTACGTCCTTTTGGTCCAAGTGTTACTCTTACTGTATCTGCAAGCTGATTTACACCAGCTTCTAAGGCTGCTCTTGCCTCTGCTCCATATTTAATCTCTTTTGCCATGATCATACGCCTCCTGAAAATTTTCTAATTTATAATTCTTCACATTCGCAGTACTCTCACCCGGAAATCTTTGCTTCTTCCGGTTGAAGTATTACTGCTCGCAGATTGCCAGGATGTCATCCTGTCTTACGATGATGTACTCTTCATCTTCGATCTCTACATTTGTTCCTGCATATTTGGAATAAATGACCTGATCTCCTACTGCAACGTTCATCTGAACCTCCTTACCATCTACTGTTCCACCAGGTCCGACAGCAATAACTTCTGCCTGCTGTGGTTTTTCTTTTGATTGTCCCGGAATCACGATTCCTGATTTTGTTGTTTCCTCTGCAGCCACCTGTTTTAAAACAACTCTGTCTCCTAATGGTACTAACTTCATATCTATTCCTCCTTAATAAATAACATTCGATTGTTAGCACTCACAAAAAGAGAGTGCTAAAAGACTCTAAATATAAAATAGCACTCTCTCTTTGTTTTGTCAACACACTTTATTTTAGTTTACGTTTTTTTTATAAAATCCATTTTCAATATGAAAAACGAGAACTTTTCCATGCTTACTCCAATATCTTTCCCGTATCACTCCTGCACAGGCAGTCTCTTGTTCCTCCTCGTCCAGCACACACTCGTAAATGGCATCCAGAGAAAATTCCGTAAGCTCTGTCTTCCCTGTCAGTAAATAAATATTCGCCTGTTCCTTCTCGTATGCAGCCACTTTACAAATATATTCCGTGTCATTAAAATAGCCGCCGTCTAAAATCATTTTTTTCATTTTTAATCTTGCAGTGCTGCCTTTAAACCGTTCCATAATTTCCTCCAGATTCACAATGAGGGCATCAGTTTCCCGACACCCTCATCCATTCTTTTTCTCTTGAAATCATTTAATTGCTTTTTTCTGATTTGATTCTCTCTAATTCGGTAAATACATAATCATTTACCACCTTGATATAAGTTCCCTTCATACCGGATGAACGGGACTCGATCACTCCTGCACTCTCAAATTTGCGAAGAGCATTGACGATCACAGAACGGGTAATTCCGACTCTGTCTGCAATCTTGCTGGCTACCAGAATTCCTTCGGAACCATTTAACTCCTCAAAGATATGGATGATCGCCTCAAGCTCTGAATAAGATAATGTGCTGATCGCTGACTGAACAATATGCTCTTTTCTTGTCTCCTCCGCACTCTCTTCATTTACAGAGCGAAGCATCTCAAGACCAACTACGGTTGTCCCATATTCGCTTAAGATAATATCGTCAATCTCATACATTTCATGCTGCTTGTAGATAAACAAAGTCCCCAGGCGCTCTCCTGCGATATCAATCGGCGTAATGATCGCCTGATATCCTCTGGAAGCTTCCTCAGAAAATCCCAGGGTCTCAAGATTGACATTTTCCTTCGTTGACAGGATACTGAGCAAACGCTCATTTAACATATCATCGATATGTTTTCCAACTTCTTTTTCAATAAGTTCTTCAATATACGGAACATCCTCACATTTACTTCCACCAAGAACTTTTCCTTTTTTGCTCACAACAAGCGTATTTGAATCCAATATTTCTGTAAGGACTTCACATATATCATTGAAGACTACTTTACTTGAATTGTTGTTATGCAACAATTTGTTGATTTTTCTTGTTTTGTCTAATAACTGTACGCTCATCTGCACTCCTCCATCCTATGAGGCTATATTATCATACAATTTTATAATATTCAATGAATTTCGCACTTATTTCCTACTTATTTTTATCTTTTTTCTGATTCTCTACAAATCCGCACTGTTCGTTGCTACAGCAGAGCTTATTTCCCTTCTCTACCATATAACTTCCGCACCGAGGGCATTTCTGATTGGAAGGTTTCTGCCATGACATAAATTCACATTCCGGATTATCTTCACAACCGTAATACTTTCTGCCCTTTTTCGTTTTTCTGAGCACTACATCTTTTCCGCAGATCGGGCACGCCACTCCGACTTTCTCAAGATATGGCTTCGTATTGCGGCATTCCGGGAACCCGGGACAGGCAAGGAATCTTCCGTGAGGTCCGTACTTGATCACCATGTTCCGTCCGCACTGTTCACAGACAACGTCCGTCACCTCATCCTCAATCTTGACTTCCGCAAGCTCTTTTTGAGCTTTCTCAACTGCTTCTTCAATATCCGGGTAGAAATTCTCAATGATCGTCTTCCAATTCACTTTTCCTTCTTCTACTCCGTCCAGCAGACTTTCCATATTTGCGGTAAAATTAACATCCACAATACTTGGGAAAGACTGTTTCATAATATTGTTGACCACTTCTCCGATTTCCGTAAGATACAGATTCTTATTTTCTTTTGCTACATAGCGTCTTGCGATGATTGTAGAAATCGTCGGCGCATACGTACTTGGACGGCCGATGCCCAATTCTTCCAGTGTCTTAACAAGCGCAGCTTCCGTATAATGTGCCGGCGGCTGTGTGAAATGCTGTTTGGAATCAAAGCTCTCATATTGCAGCACAGAATCTTTGTCCAGACTCTTCGCAAGTACATTGCTCTCTTCTTTTTCTTCTCCTGCTTCCGTATAGATCATGCGGAACCCATCAAAGGCAACCTTCGACGCAGACACTGTAAAACGATAATCGCCTGCTGCAATCTTCACAGATGTGGTCTCATATCTCGCAGGCTTCATGCGGCTTGCAAGAAAACGTTTCCAGATCAGCTGATATAGACGGAACTGATCGCGTGTCAGAGATTCCTTCATAGCAGCCGGTGTACGGACAGGATCTGTCGGACGAATAGCTTCATGCGCATCCTGAATCTTCTTATCTGTTCCGGTCTTCGCCGCTCCTACAGCCACATATTGCTTGCCATACTGCTCTTCAATATAATTTCTTACATTTTCATCCGCTTCCTCTGAGATTCTTGTTGAATCTGTACGGAGATAAGTAATAAGACCTACGGTTCCATTTCCTTTAACGTCAATTCCTTCATATAACTGCTGTGCGATACGCATCGTCTTAGAAGTTGCAAAATTCAAGGCTTTGGATGCCTCCTGCTGCAAGGTACTGGTAGTAAATGGCAACGGAGCTTTTTTGATCCTCTCTCCTTTTTTGACATCTGCCACGCGGTAAGATACTCCTTCTAATTCTTTGACGATCTGATCTAACTGTTCCTTAGAGGAAATCGTAATCTTCTTTTTCTCTGTTCCATAGAATTTTGCACTTAAAAGCTTTTTCTCAGAATCTACTTTCAGATTGGCATCCAGTGTCCAATATTCTTCCGGGATAAATGCATTGATCTCTTCTTCTCTATCTGCAATGATGCGAAGCGCTACAGACTGCACACGGCCTGCACTCAATCCCCTCTTTACTTTCGCCCACAGAAGCGGACTGATCTTATATCCTACGACACGGTCCAGCACACGCCTTGCCTGCTGTGCATCCACAAGATCCATATCGATCTCGCGTGCGTGCTTCAAAGATTCTTTCACTGCTTTTTTTGTGATCTCATTAAAACTGATCCGGTAGGTTTTCTTCTCATCCAGTTTCAGCGCTTTACAAAGATGCCATGAAATTGCTTCTCCCTCACGATCCGGGTCAGTTGCGAGATAAACTTTATCTGCCTTCTTTACTTCTTTTCGAAGATTGGCGAGAATTTCCCCTTTCCCACGGATCGTAATATATTTCGGTTCAAAATCATTTTCCGGATCAACGCCAAGCTGACTCTTAGGGAGATCACGCACATGCCCGTTGGACGCAGTCACTACATAATTGCTCCCCAAAAATTTTTTAATTGTCTTCACCTTTGTCGGTGACTCCACAATCACAAGATAACGTGCCATAAAAATACTTCCTCCATAAAGCCCGTACTTACTTTTAACGGACTTTGATATATTGATTTCTAGATACTTCTTTGATATATCCCTGTAATTCTAATGTCATCAATTGCTCTATCAAGTCTGGCGGTGCAAGCCCTGTCTCAACAGACAGACTCTGAACGCCTTTTGGATACAAACCGAGACAACTATACACTATATTTTCTGTTGTTTCAAGCATTTTTTCATTTTTGTCTGGTTTTTGACAGAGTTTTTCCTTTTGATATCCTAACATTTCCAACAAATCTTCCGGGCTTAAAAGGATTCCTGCCCCCTGTGCGATCAATCTGTGGCAGCCCCGGCTCATGGGACTTGTCGCAAGCCCCGGCAGAGCGAATACGTCCTTTCCCTCCTCCAGCGCCATATCTGCTGTGATCAGGGAACCGCTGCGTTCTTTTGCCTCCATCACAAGCACCAGATCAGACAGTCCGCTGATGATTCGGTTTCTGGCAGGAAAATAGCCTGCAAGAGGCGGCTCTCCGGGAAGTTGTTCTGACAGAAGTCCTCCTTCTTTCAAAATATCACAGTAGAGTCCCCGGTGCTCTCTCGGATAACAGATATCCACTCCACACCCAAGCACCCCATACGTTCTTCCTCCTCCGTTCAGCGCCCCTCTCTGTGCTGCTCCGTCAATCCCTCTTGCCATGCCGCTGATAATCTGGATTCCTGCTTCTGCAAGCCTCTCTCCGTATGCAAGCGCCATCTCTTCACCGTAAGGAGTACATTTTCTCGCCCCCACGATCGCCACAGATACCTTCTCTTCTTCCGGAAGATGCCCTTTGACATACAGTGCATAAGGAGGAGATAACGCCTTACGAAGCCTGCCCGGATACTCTTTATCAAAGTAAGGAAGGAACCGGATTCCTTGTTCTCCCAACGCCCGATATGTTTCTTCCAGGCGGAGCTCTTTTTTCGCTTCTGCCAATACCGCCTGATCTTTCTTCGTCAAAAAATCCAACTGATATATCTGCGTTTCTTCTATATAATATATTTCTTTTGCACTTCCTATACATGCTCTCAGTTTTTGTTTTTTCTGATTCGACAGCGGATGCACCCGCGCCAGCCAATATTCGTACATCATCCTTTTATCTCCCCCAATATTTCTTCTCCAGCGTCCGATAGCCAAGTGCCTCTTTGATATGCTTCGTCCGAATCCGGTCAACCCCTTCCATATCTGCGATCGTTCTTGAAACTTTCAAGATTCTGTGATAGGTCCGCGCGGTCAGATGAAGTCGGTGAAATGCCTGTTCCATCAGCTGTTCTTCTTTTCCCCCCAGCTTACAATAGATCGGAAGTTCTTTCACTCCAAGCCTTGCATTGACCCGGATCTTTGTTCCGGCATAGCGCTCATTTTGAATCGCCCTTGCACGTTCCACCCGAAGTCTTATCTCCCCGGATGACTCCCCCTCTTCCGTTTTCTTTAGCTCCTCATAGGAAATTCTCGGAGCTTCCACGCACAGGTCCATCCGATCGAGAAACGGCTGACTGACCGTATCAAGATACCGCTGAATCTGTCCCGGCGTGCAGCTGCACTTCTCCGGGTCTGGATAATTGCCGCAGGGACACGGATTCATCGCTGCCACCAGCATCACATCTGCCGGAAACACATAATTTCCATGGCTTCTGGACAGGTGAACTTCCTGCTCCTCCAGAGGCTGCCGCAGCACTTCCAGCACCGGTTTTTGAAATTCCGTCAGCTCGTCCAGAAATAAGACACCGCCGTGGGCAAGACTGATTTCTCCCGGCAAGGGCGGATTCCCGCCGCCCACAAGCGCCGCCTTTGTCGTTGTATGATGAACATTTCGAAAAGGTCTTGCCGTGATCAGCGGGTGATCTTCCCTCAAAAGTCCGAGCACACTGTAAATTCTGGTAATCTCCAGACTCTCTTCCATAGAAAGTGAGGGAAGAATACTTGTAATAGCTTTTGCCGTCATAGACTTCCCGCTCCCCGGAGGTCCTGCAAGAAGAAGATTGTGTCCGCCGGACACAGCTACTTCCGCCGCTCTTTTCACAATCTCCTGTCCCCTGATATGGCAGAAATCAATCTGCTCGTCCAGTTCCTCTGCATTTCGTACTGCTTCCCACTTCTCCTTCCCAAGCGCCGCTGCCCGGGAAAGTTCTTCCTCTCCTTTCAAATACCGGCATACCGCCAGAAGTGTATCTGCTCCCAGAATCCGCACCCCTTCCACAAGCGCTCCTTCTGTTACATTTTCTTTTGGCACAATGCAGGTATGATACCCACAATCCTTTGCCCGCTTTACAATGGGAAGTATCCCTGAGATCTTCTGCACGGCTCCTCCAAGCCCAAGCTCACCTGCGACTACTACTCCACGAAGACTTTCCGCCGAAAATACACCCATAGCCGCAAGAACTGACAACGCAATCGGGAGATCGTATGACGCGCCCCGTTTCCGCATTGTGGCAGGTGCTAAATTTACCACAATCTTCTTAGGCGGAAGCTGCATCCAGCAATTTTGAATTGCAGTGCGCACACGCTCTGCCGCTTCCTTGACCTCAGAAGACAGATACCCTACCATATGAAAAACCGGAAGACCATTGCTTACATCTGTCTCCACCTGAATAATTTCCGCCTGCACTCCGTGAAGAACTGCAGACGCCACTGTACTAAATGCCATCCTAACACCTCTTTCATCTGTCGTCTCATCACTGGTTACATTTCGAAATATCCCCTCAATTTTGCAATGGCACCTTTCTCGATTCTGGACACATAAGATCTGGAAATGCCAAGTCTTCTGGCAATTTCCTTCTGCGTATATTCCTCCTCATGGTAAAGCCCGTAGCGAAGCTTCAAAACCGTCCGCTCTCTAGGTGTCAGTTCCTTCTCTACGCGCTGATACAACATTCGGATATCCTCTTTTAATTCCACCTTCGAATGTGCATCCTCGCCTTCTGTCTCGATCACATCAAAGAGCTGAATCTCATTGCCTTCCCGGTCTGTTCCAATCGGTTCATACAGAGACACCTCCCTGGAGGATTTTTTCTTTGTCCGAAGATACATCAGAATCTCATTTTCAATACACCTTGCCGCATACGTGCCAAGCCTTACACTTTTATCGGGGTTAAAAGTGACGACCGCTTTGATGAGGCCGATGGTTCCAATGGACAAAAGATCCTCCGTATCCTCCTCCATGGACTGATACTTTTTCACAATATGTGCTGCAAGGCGCAGATTCCGCTCTATCAGAATATGTTTTGCTTCAAGATCACCCTCTGTATATTTTTGCAGATAATATCTTTCTTCAGAAGCTGTGAGGGGTTGAGGAAATGATTTCACGAAAAGCACCTCATAAAGTGTTTGCTTCTAGTCTATGTGACAATTACTTTTTTTGTGCTTTTCCACCAAATCTTATGGAATCTTTTCCGGCGACTGCCATAGAACAATGCCCGAAATATCAGGCGTTGAATGAAAATAAGATTTTAAAGATTTTGTAAAAACAGTATAGCGGATCTCCTGCTAAAAAGCAAGAAATCCGCTATTTCTAATTTCTTAATTTCTCTTAATATTCTTGATAACGATTCTTTATTCTTCTCTTCGTCTGAGAATATCGTATTGCTCTGCCTCATGTCCGAGATCCACATAAAGCACCTGTTTTGGATGCGGCGCGCTCTCCTGCTCCTGACCTTCTTCGTCCACAATACGTTTCACCGTCACCTCTATATTTCCACCATTTGGTTTCATAATCTCAATACTTTCACCGACCGAGAATTTATTTCTCTGTTCAATGCGGTACATGCCGTCCTTTTCTTCCCCGATGATTCCAAGATACGTGTATCCCTTCACATAAGTATTGTTATCGTAGATCTGTGTCTTTTCCGTCGGCTTGCCAAAATAGAACCCGGTTGTGAACTGACGATACGTACAATTGGAAATCTGCTCCAGATACCATGGCATGTTTGCCTCATACAATTTTGGATCCTTGAGATAATCATCAATGGCAAGGCGATAAGTTCTCGCAACCGTAGCGACGTAAAGCGCTGTTTTCATACGACCTTCAATCTTAAAGCTGTCGATTCCCGCATCGATCATTTCCGGTATATGACCGATCATGCACAGATCTTTTGAATTGAAAATGTACGTGCCGCGCTCATTTTCGTATACCGGCATATACTCTCCCGGTCTCGTCTCTTCTACAATCGAATACTTCCAGCGACACGGGTGTGTGCAGGCTCCCTGATTGGCATCTCTTCCGGTAAAGAAGTTGCTTAACAGACATCTGCCGGAATAAGAAATACACATCGCGCCGTGGATAAAACTCTCAATTTCCATTTCCTCAGGAATATGCTCCCGGATTTCCTTAATTTCTTTTAAAGAGAGTTCTCTTGCAGACACCACTCTTTTGGCACCCTGCTTCCACCAGAAATTGTAAGTACCGTAATTTGTATTATTTGCCTGCGTACTAATGTGGCGCTCGATCTCCGGACAGATCTCTTTCGCCAGCTCATAAATTGCCGGATCGGCAATGATCAGAGCATCCGGCTTTATTTCCTTCAATTCACGAAGATAGACTTCCGCTTCAGGAAGATCATCGTTATGTGCCAGAATATTTACCGTAATATAAACTTTTACCCCATGTTCATGTGCAAACAGAATTCCCGCTTCCATCTCTTCACGGGAGAAATTTTTCGCTTTCGCGCGGAGCCCAAAGGCTTCGCCTCCAATATAGACCGCATCTGCGCCAAATACAACTGCCGTCTTAAGCACTTCCAAACTGCTTGCTGGAATCAACAATTCCGGGCGCCTGTTTTTCATATTTTTATCTCCTTTTTAAAACTCTTTCTTCTTATTGCTCTTAATGACTTTCTTTTTTAACACTTAATGCTACGCCGTCCCCAAGCGGAAGCAGTGATGTCTGAAGCTCCTCGTGGTGGGTAAGCTCATATAAATATTCCCTCATGCGGCTGTGGATCGTGCGGTTTCTCCGCTCCACTGCAAACCGGGATTCAATCACATCTCCATCCTGAAGTACATTGTCAGACATCAGTACCCCTTCCGGCGCAAGAAGCCTTAACACCTCCGGAAGATAATGGATGTACTGTCCTTTGGCGGCATCCATGAAAATAAAATCATAAGGTCCCGAAAGTTCTTTCATAACTTCCAGCGCATCTCCCGGAGTCAATGTAATCTGATCTTCCTTTCCCGCACGCCGAAAATTCTCTCTCGCAATCGGAATTCTTTTCTCATAATTTTCAATCGTCGTAATATGGCCGCCCTCCGGCATATACTCACTCATCAAAATCGCCGAAAAACCAACAGCCGTCCCCACCTCCAAAATTCGAAGCGGTTTCTTTATCTTCAGCAGAACCTTCAAAAAGCTCTGCGTTTCCTTCCTGATGATCGGCACAAACGTATCCAGCGCCTCCTGCTCAATCGCCTCGATCACCGGGCTTTCCGGCACCTCCAGCGAATGAATATACGTCGCGATCCTCTCATTACTGATCAATTTGGGACACCCCCTTTTTCAATTTAGGACAGGTCAAATCGCAATTTGGGACGTAGCCTTTTGCAAAAAGGCTACGTCCCCAACTACACGTCCATAATAATTGGTAAAATCATTGGTTTACGCTTTGTGCGTTTCCATATAAATTCGTTCATAGTATCGCGGATCACCAGTTTGATCTTGCTCCAGTCTGCGTTGCGCTGATGTGTCAGGCAGTCTTCCACTGCTTCTGTCACCACTTTTCTTGCTTCTTCCATCAAACCTTCTGATTCTCTTACATAGACGAATCCGCGGGATACGATATCCGGGCCCGCCAGAAGCTGATTGCTTCCTTTTTCCAAGGTCAGCACTACGATCAGTATTCCGTCTTCTGCAAGATGCTGACGGTCACGCAGAACGATATTTCCCACATCACCGACACCGAGTCCGTCTACTAAGATCTCTCCGGTATGCACTTTATCGACTACTTTCGCCTCTTTGTCACTTACCTCCAGCACTTCTCCGGATTGTAAAATAAATATATTTTCTTTCGGGATTCCGAGGTTTTTCGCAATCCCTGCATTTGCTTTCAAATGACGATATTCGCCGTGTACCGGAATCGCATACTTCGGCTTTACAAGGGAATAGATAAGCTTCAACTCTTCCTGACAGGCATGCCCTGACACGTGGGCATCCTGGAAGATTACATTTGCTCCCTTAGACGACAATTCATTGATTACTCTTGATACAGATTTTTCATTTCCCGGTATCGGGTTCGAACTGAAGATAACAGTATCTCCCGGCATGATCGTCACTTTCTTATGCACATCTGCCGCCATACGGGACAATGCCGCCATAGACTCTCCCTGACTTCCGGTCGTAATGAGCACCGTCTTCTCCGGCGGATAGTTCTTCATCTGATCGATCTCAATCAAAGTCTTATCCGGCACCTGCAGATAGCCAAGTTCCTGCGCAACAGAAATGATATTCACCATACTGCGACCTTCCACCACAACCTTTCGGTCATATTTGCATGCAGAGTTGATGATCTGCTGTACACGATCCACATTTGACGCAAAAGTCGCAATAATGATTCTCGTATTCTGATGTTCTGCAAAAATATGATCAAATGTAATTCCGACCGTTCGCTCTGACTGGGTAAATCCCGGACGCTCTGCATTGGTACTGTCTGACATCAACGCAAGAACACCCTTCTTTCCGATTTCTGCAAACCGCTGCAGATCGATAGCATCACCGAATACCGGTGTATAATCCACTTTAAAGTCTCCCGTATGCACAACAATTCCCGCCGGCGAATAGATCGCAAGTGCCGCTGCATCCTGAATACTGTGGTTTGTCTTAATAAATTCAATTCGAAATTGTCCTAAATTAATAGACTGTCCATGCTTTACTACTTTTCTTCTTGTGCTGCGCAGAAGATTATGCTCTGAGAGCTTTCTCTCAATGATTCCCATTGTAAGCTTTGTCGCATAGATTGGAAGATTCATTTCCCGAAGTATATAGGACAATGCACCAATATGGTCCTCATGACCGTGGGTAATAACAAAGCCCTTCACCTTCTGGATATTATCTTTCAAATAAGTGACGTCCGGGATAACAAGATCGATTCCCAGCATATCATCTTCCGGAAATGCAAGCCCGCAATCCACAACAATAATACTGTCTTCATACTCGAAGGCAGTGATGTTCATTCCAATCTTCTCCAAGCCGCCAAGTGGAATGATACGCAGCTTTCCATTATTCTCTTTTTTCAAATTTACACCTCCATGTGTTCTCCGCGCTGTTTCGCCTTCTTCTGGCAATCCATACACTGTCCGTAGAACTTTAGCTCGTGATCCAACACATGAAACCCTTCCTCTTGCTCAATCCGTCGTTCCAGCTCTTCCAGCAGATCATCTTTGAAAGGGGTTATCTTTCCACATGTCCTGCAGATCAAATGATGGTGGTGATGCTTATTCTTTCCATCATAAACCTCGCCGATTTCATAACGTGCGCATCCATCATCCAGATTGATCCGGTCAACCAACTGCATTTCTAATAACAACTGTACGGTCCGGTAAATAGTCGCCAGCCCTATCTCCGGGTAATCTTCTCTTACCAGCTCATAGATATCTTCCGCAGTCAAATGTCTGTGACGATTGTCTGCCAGTACCTCTAATACAAGTAACCGCTGGTTCGTTACTTTTAGACCTTTTTCTTTCAGCATTTTTTTGAATTTTTCCTGACTGATAGACATAAGCTCTTACCTTTCAATCTCAATATCTTCCAGTAGTTCCTCAAATATCTTCAAAACCGCGCCAAGCTCTGTCGCATCTTCCACGATCTCGTAGACACTTTCCTTATCATCTTCTGCTGATGTATCTTTTAAAATTAAACATTCCGCGTCGTCTTCCTCCGAATCCGTCACTAAAATGTAAGACACTCCATTTACTTTTGTCTGCTCCAACACATAAAAATCTGTTTCCTGCATCTCCTCAGACATAAACTTAATCTTTTCCATCAAAATAACACCTCACGAATCTTACGAATCCTGTGCATCCAAATAACCTTGCAATATAAAGACTGCCGCAATCTTATCAATATATTTCTTACGATCTTCGCGTCTTATTTTACTCTCCATCAACGTCCGTTCTGCAGACACAGTTGTCAGTCTCTCGTCCCACATCACAACGTCAAGGCCTGTCCGTCTCTTCAACATCTCGCCGAAGTCTATCGCCGCTTCAGCTCTTATTCCGATATCATTGTTCATATGCTTGGGAAGTCCCAGCACGATTTTGCCGACCTCATATTCTTTGATCAGTTCCTCAATCCTTGCACAAGTCTTCCTAAGCTTATTCTCTTCTTTCCGGGTAATTGTCTCGACTGCCTGAGCAGTAATCCCAAGCGCATCGCTGATTGCTACACCGACCGTCTTCGTACCATAATCCAGCCCCATGATTCTCATAGATATTATCCCCACTGATTATGCTTGATATACGTCTTAAGCATCTCTTCTACCAGCTCATCGCGCTCCATCTTCATAATCAGACTTCTTGCCCCATTATAACTGGTAATATAAGTAGGGTCCCCTGACATGATATAACCCACGATCTGGTTCACCGGATTGTAGCCTTTTTCGCTCAGCGCCTTGTACACGATCTCCAGAATATCTTTCGCCTGAATCTGCGGACCGCTTTCTACCTGAAAAAACTGTGTATTGCTTAAATCTTTCATATACTCACGTCCTCCAAAAATACTTTACAGTTTATTTTAACTTATTACGATTGAAAATTCAATGTTTGATTTGCAAATGACTCTCAATTTCTACATCTACGATCTGATTCGACAGATTCTCCTCCGTCTCATATGCAATCTTCACATACTCTTTCGTATGTCCCACCTGACAGATGATACCGTCAATCTCCATTTGCTCTTCCATAAGCACTTCCTGCGTTGTTCCGATCAGACGCTCTTCGTAAGCTGCACGCTTCGTCTCATTCAGCTCAAGAAGCGCCTTGCTTCTTGCCGCTTTCACAGGTTCCGGCACCTGCTCCCTCATCACAGCCGCCTTTGTTCCTTCCCGTCTGGAATATTTGAATACATGGGTCTCATAAAAGCTGACTTTGTCCACAAATGCTCTGGACTCTTCAAATTCTTCCTCTGTCTCCCCGGGGAAACCTACAATAATATCAGTCGTAAGCGCCGGATGGTCAAAATATTTCCGAAGGAGCTCGCATTTCTCATAATATTCCTGTGCAGTATATCTGCGGTTCATCCGCTTCAGCGTAGCATTGCAGCCGCTCTGTAAGGATAAATGAAAATGCGGACACATTTTCGGAAGACCGGAGATTGTCTTTGCAAATTCCTCTGTGATGATTCTCGGCTCCAGAGACCCCAGACGAATCCTTTTGATTCCTTCCACTTCATGAACCGCAAGAATCAAAGACAAAAGGCTTTCTCCTGTATCGACCCCGTAAGAGCTCAGATGGATTCCGGTAAGAACCACTTCCTGATAACCATTTGACGCCAGCGCCTTCACTTCCTTTACAACACTTTCCAACGCACGGCTTCTCACACGGCCTCTCGCATAAGGAATAATACAATAGGAACAGAACTGATTACATCCATCCTGCACCTTCAGATATGCCCTCGTATGTTCCGCAGTCTGATCCAGCGTAAGCTCCTCATATTCCTTGGTCTGATTGATATCAATGATTTCTCTTTTCAACTTAGAATCATAAGATTCCAGAATCTTTACAATATCATGCTTCCTGTTATTTCCCACAACGATATCAATACACTCGTCCACCTGCTCCTTCTCCGTCTGGACATAACATCCTGCTGCCACAACAATGGCATCGGGATTCATCTTTCTCGCCCTGTGGAGCATCTGCCTTGATTTACGGTCTGCGATATTGGTCACCGTGCAAGTATTGATAATGTAAATATCTGCTCCCTCCTGAAAAGGCACGATCTCATATCCGCTTTTTTCTAACAATTCCTGCATAGCTTCAGTCTCATAGGCATTTACTTTACATCCAAGATTGTGCAGCGCTACTTTCTTCATAACCCTGTATATTTCCTTTCTTTTACAATTCATTCTTGACTTTTTTCATTCTTAAAACTAAGATAGGTATAGAACAAAACAAAACCAAGGAGGTATGTTCCGATGAAAACAGTTAAAATTTCTTTAAATTCTATCGACAAAGTAAAGTCATTTGTAAATGACATTACCAAATATGATTACGATTTTGATCTTGTATCCGGCAGATACGTGATTGACGCTAAGTCTATCATGGGTATCTTCAGTTTAGATCTTTCTAAGGATATTGATCTTAATATCCACGCAGAAGGAGAAGAGGCTGAAAATGTTCTTCAGGTATTAAAGCCTTATCTCGTATAACAAGCTTGAAAAAGAATGTGCCGGAGCACATTCTTTTTTTTATGCCTGCACTTCAATAATCTCTGCAGTCTCAATAGCAGTCTTCATCATCTCATCAATCTTCTCTGCCAGCTTCTCCTCAGAGCGGCGGATCACCTCAATATTCGGCTTCGTCACCGGATGCTTTGCCACAAAGATGGTACAACAATCCTCAAACGGCTGGATAGATGTCTCAAATGTGTCAATCTTCTCCGCGATCTCTACAATATCCCGCTTATCAAATCCGATCACCGGACGATATACCGGTAAAGTACATACATCATTCGTAGCCGCAAGGCTCTGCATAGTCTGACTTGCCACCTGACCAATGCTTTCTCCTGTGATCATTCCAAGGCAATCGTCTTTCTTCGCGAAATGCTCTGCAATCCGCATCATATATCGACGCATGATGATCGTCAATTCATCGTGTGGACACTGATCATAGATATACAGCTGGATATCTGTAAAATTCACCACATGAAGCTTGATCGGACCGGAATATCTGGATACGATCTTCGCAAGATCCACTACTTTTTGTTTGGCACGCTCACTCGTATACGGAGGTGCATGGAAATAAGTTGCTTCAATGCCGACACCGCGCTTTGCGATCATATATCCTGCCACCGGGCTGTCAATTCCGCCGGATAACAGAAGCATTGCCTTTCCGGCAGTTCCTACCGGCATACCACCGGCTCCCGGAATAATCTGAGAATAGACATAGATCTCCTGACGGACTTCCACATTTAGGAGGACATCCGGCTTATGCACATCTACCTTTGTCTCCGGAAATGCGTCAAGAATCGCCTCTCCCAGATCACAGTTGATCTCCATGGACGTCTTCGGGTAAGATTTTTTCGCTCTTCTTGCCTCCACCTTGAAGGTCAGATTCTTATCCGGATACATTTCATCCATATAAGCAACCACATCTTTTTTCAACTGCTCAAAGCCCTGATCCTCCATGCGGACAACCGGACAGATTCCGACAAGACCAAACACTCTCTGCAAATGCTCTACCGTATCCTCATAATCGTATTCTCCTTCACAGTCCACATAAATTCTCGCCTGAGATTTGTGTACCTGAAAATTCCCGTCCACATCCTTCAATGCAAAACGGATCTGACGCACTAACGCATCTTCAAACAGATAACGATTCTTACCTTTTAATCCAATTTCTCCGTATTTTAATAAAAATGTATGAAATTTCATTCCTTATTTCTCCTTTGATCAGACGATCTTCTCTCTATCGTCTGGTATATTTTCGAAGTATCGGTACTATATTATAAAGGGTATCCAATGTATAGTCAATCTCTTCTAACGTCGTAAATTCTGACAGACTGAAGCGAAGGGTAGCGTCCAAAAATTCCTGTTTTGCTCCGATTCCCTTTAACACACCACTGACCTGCGGGTGGTTGGACGCACAGGCTGAACCGGAAGATACATAGATTCCTTTTTCTTCCAGCGCATGCAGGAGCACTTCGCTTCGGATACCTGCAAACCCTACGCTGATGATATGCGGCGCAGAGGTTGCATCAGGAAGTCCGTGAATCACTGTATCTTCGATCTTCAATACCCCTTCGATAAAATGCTCCTTCAATTCCCGCATCCGTTCCACTTTCTCATCCAACTGATCGTAAATGGTCTTTGCCGCAAGCCCAAGTCCCGCAATACCGGGAACATTTTCCGTACCGGAACGGACATTCTTTTGCTGTTCACCGCCAAATACAATAGGCTGTATCTTCACATGGCTGTCTACATAGAGCGCGCCAATCCCTTTTGGCCCGTGAATCTTATGACCACTGATTGAACACATATCTACCTTTAATCGTTTTGGATAGATTCTGTATTTACCGAATCCCTGCACTGCATCCACGTGGAACAGAATATTCTGATTATAAGCTTTTACCATAGAAGCCGCTTCCTGAATCGGCTGTACCGAACCCACTTCGTTGTTCACATACATAACAGACACTAAGATCGTCTCCGGACAGAGCGCCTCCTGCAATGCAGAAAGCTCAATCCTTCCGTATTTATCTACCGGAAGAAATGTCGCACGGAAGCCTTCTTCCTCCAGATGGCGCATCGTATTGATAATGGCCGGATGTTCAATGGAAGAAGTGATCAGATGATTTCCTGCGCGTCTGTTGGCTCTTGCCGCTCCCATAAGCGCCAGATTATCGCTCTCTGTTCCGCCGGAAGTAAAGAAAATCTCTTTTTCCTGTACTTTCATAAGCTTCGCCAGTATTTCCTTTGCCTCTTTGATATAACCTTCCGCTGTCACTCCCTTTACATGTCTGGAAGACGGATTCCCGTAATCTTCACACATGACTTTGTATACAAGCTCTCCCACACTCTCATAAGCTTTGGTCGTCGCAGAATTGTCCAGATATATTTCTCTCATGCTATCTACTTCCTCATTCTTTTTCTTGTTATTAAGGTATGTAACTACCCTTCCAAATGGAACATCAACACCGCCAGCGCGGCAAGTCCTGCTGTCTCTGTGCGAAGAATCCGTTTCCCAAGCGTGATTACTTCTGCGCTCTGTTCCAATGCCTGATCTACTTCTTCTTTCTCAAAACCGCCTTCCGGTCCGATATAGATTCCCACAGACTGCCCCGGAAGTATAGAAGTGATCACCCTCTTCGTTTCTTTCATTCCTTCCGCCAGTTCATAAGGCAGAAGCACTCTGTCCAGCCGCTCGGAGTATGCAAGCGCCTCCCGGTAGGATAACACCTCATGTACCTTCGGGATATAACCGCGCCCCGCCTGTTTTGCCGCACTTTTGGCAATTTCCTGCCAGCGGGCACATTTTTTCTGCGCTTTTTTCTGATCCAGTTTCACGACAGACCGCTTCATAGCAACCGGAATCACTTCACAGACTCCAAGCTCTACCGCCTTCTGGACGATCAGCTCCATTTTGTCACCTTTGGGAAGTCCCTGAAACAGATAAACCTTCGACGGTAACTCTGTGTCTGCCTCCTTCGTCTCCTGTATCCCAAGAATCACCCGATCCTCTTCATAAGCCTCGACTTTGCATAAATAAGACAGATTATTTCCATCACTTACCATCACTTCTTCACCGAAACGCAAGCGAAGGACATTCTTCATATGATTGACATCCGAACCTTCCACAACAATCCTCGTGTCTTCCACTTGATCCGGCGTTACAAAAAAATGCTGCATCTTCTACTCCTCTTTCTTAGCAACCACAGACACCCACTCTCCTTGATGGTTTACTTCCAACACCGTAAGTCCTGCAGCCTTCACTGCTTCTACCACAACTTCTTCTTTATCGTCAATGATACCGCTTGTAATATACACAGCTCCCGGTTTCATCTGATGTACGATCACCGGAGTCAGAGGCACCAGCACATCTGCCAGAATATTTGCCGCCACAATGTCATATTTCTCATAGCCAACCTGATCCTGCACCGCTTTGTCATCAATAATATTCCCGATCATAACTTCATACTGGTCTTTTCCGATTCCATTGACTTCCATATTCTCGTGAGTAGCGTCAATGGCACACGGATCAAGATCTGTTCCAATCGAATGACCTGCACCGAATTTTAACGCCAGCATTCCTAAAATACCACTTCCGCATCCCACATCCAGAACAAGTGCATCCTTCTTCGTGTATTTACGAAGCGCACGGATACAGAGCTGGGTAGTCTCATGCATTCCGGTTCCAAATGCAGTACCCGGATCAATGTGGATCACCATCTTGTCACTGTCCTCTGTCTTCACATCTTCCCATGACGGGATCACAAGAATGTCATCGATATAAAACTGATGGAAATATTTCTTCCAGTTATTCACCCAGTCTACATCCTCCGTCTCAGACTCTTCGATGGTACACTCTCCCACATCCACATAATTTCTCATGTCTTCTAATTCCTGACGAACCTCTCCCAGAATCTGGACGGTATCCACATCTTGATCCAGATAAAAGGTAAGATATGCTGTTCCGTCATCCTCCGGGATATCCGGCAAAATGTCTACAAACATCTGCTCTTTATCCTGCTGGGTAAGAGGGATCTTATCCTCAATCTGCACTCCCTCAATCCCAAGATCATTTAACATACTGCTGACAATATCTTCCGCCTCCGTTGTTGTCTTCAAGCGAAACTGATTCCATTTCATAATATTAATCTCCTTTTAAAACAAAATGCCTAAGTGCTCCAGTAAAATCTTGACTCCCATCAGGATCAAGATCACGCCTCCTGCAAGCTCTGCCTTTGATTTATATTTCGTTCCGAATATATTTCCTATTTTAACACCTGCCGCTGATAAAGTAAATGTGATTCCGCCGATAAAGCACACTGCAGGCACAATCTGCACTTGAAGGAATGCAAACGTCACTCCCACCGCAAGCGCATCAATGCTTGTGGCAATCGCAAGTCCAAGCATTGTCCGAACGTCAAGGGATTCATCCCCTTCTTCACATTCCTCACAGCTTCCCAACGCCTCTCGAACCATATTAATCCCGATCAGCCCAAGCAGAATAAAGGCAATCCAGTGGTCGATGGAAGTAATGACCTCCTGAAACTGAACGCCAAGCACATATCCAAGAAGCGGCATCAATGCCTGGAAGCCTCCGAAATACAATCCGACGATGACGCCCTTCTTCCATGTACAGCGCCTCATAGCAAGCCCTTTACAGACAGATACTGCGAAAGCATCCATAGACAGACCGACTGCGATCAAAAATAATTCCACGATTCCCATCTTCTATCACTCCTTCAAAAGTTCCATCCCGCTAAGCTTCTTCTCCACGTCCTCTAACTGTCCCAAAATCTTCTCCTGCTGTTCATCAAAGAGCAGACGTTTGTTGTACATATAATATTTATCACAATCATTTTCCTTTAAATACTGGATACTGTAATAATCCGTATTAAGCTCTGCAATAAATGCGACCATCTCCTGCCCGGTCAGCCCTGTCTCCCCCAGAAAATCAAACGTATGATCAAGGGCACTTCCCGTCCGGTCAAATAATTGCTGCCGTCCGTCTACTTCCTGTTCAAAGGCTTCCTTCACCGCAGCAAATCCTTCCTCTTTGCCAAGATGATCCCGAACCGTCATAAACTGATATTCTGAAAACCTGGACACTACTTTCTTCCAAATATGGTCTTCTTCCTTCGAGAGCCGCTCTGCTTTTCGCAGACGTTCATATTCCTCCGACACTTCCCTACACACCAGATCAAGCTGCCCGCTCTCCTTATAGCGCTTGAGCGCCTCGTAAAGCATGGTCACATACTTGTCCGCCCGATAACATTCTTTAAATAGACCGGACAATTTACCCATTAACATCCCTACAACACTAAGCCTCTCATCAAAGGACGCTGTTTTAAGCTGCTCCATAGAAGTGCGGTCGAAATGTCCATCCAAAATATGCTCCAGACCATAATCTTTTTTATATTTTTCAAACAGTTCCAGATACACTGCAAAATCCTTGGCAATTCTCCAGTGCTGAATATACTGATGCACCACTTCACGGTCTGCTTTTTTCCCAAGCACCTCGTAAGCCTTCAGAAGTTCCGACAAGTCCTCCCAGCCTCTTGCTGTGGCAAATTCCCGTCCGTCTACACTTGTCTCCATCTTATAGAAATTCTCTTTCTTAAGCTCCAGATAAGATCGGATCGCCGGATGGATCTGCGCACGATACGCATATTCCTTCCATACATCATAATTTTCTTCCACTTCGATCTTCTTGATTCGATCCAATGTCACAATGTCAAAATCACGCACAGACTTATTATATTCCGGCGGATTTCCTGCAGCTACAATGATCCATCCTTCCGGAACCTTCTGGTTTCCGAACGTCTTACACTGAAGAAATTGCAGCATGGCAGGAGCCAAAGTCTCCGACACGCAGTTGATCTCATCAATAAAGAGAATGCCTTCTTTTACACCGGTTTCCTCTATCTTCTCGTAGACAGAAGCAATGATCTCACTCATGGTGTATTCCGTCACCGAATATTCTCTGCCTCCATAGCATTTCTTCTCAATAAAAGGAAGCCCCACCGCACTCTGCCTCGTGTGATGCGTGATCGTATATGCCACCAGCGAAATCTCACACTCTCTGGCAATCTGTTCCATGATCTGTGTCTTTCCGATTCCCGGAGGACCCATCAGAAGAATCGGCCGCTGCCGGATTGCCGGAATCGTATATTCGCCAAAATCGTCCTTCTGTAAATACGCCTCTATGGCATTTTTAATTTCTATTTTTGCCCGCTTAATATTCATAAATGTCGCTCTCCTCCAATATCAACTTTACTGCCCACGACGGAACTTCCATATCCTCATAATCTTCCTTCAGAAACACGAACGCTGTCTCAAAGGCAGGCATCTTCGCCGGGTAAGTTCCCTGTCCGTCTGTAAAATACAAAAGCCCCCTGAGATTCGAAAATACATGCTCTTTCACCAGACGCTCTACATAAGCAAATGCCGGACGGAAATCCGTTCCTCCCTCGCCCTTTAACGTCAGATCCTCCATGTACGACTTCAAATCTTCCTCACAGGTAATTTCTTTATCTTCCTGCACCTTATCGTCACACTGAATAATATGAATATTCACCTTCCGGAAAAAGCTGTCATTTTCGCTTAACACACCATAAGTCTCTTCCAGAAATTTTCTGACCAGTTCACCGGAACAAGACATGGATGTGTCGATCACAACCGCAAACTCTTCGACCTTCTGCACCTCTTTCCATTCCTGAGGCTCAATTAACGGCATATTCCCGTATACCCGCAGCCCATAACTGTAAAAATTATAGTCAAAACTGTCCTCATCTACTCCAATCTCTTCCTTTAGTACCGAAAACTTTCGAAGAAACTCACGGTAATCCATACGCTGTCTGTTTTCTACCCGGATCTGATCCACAAGACTTCCTGATTCTGAAGATGCCTCCTTGGAAAATGTCTCCATGTCCGTCTCCATCTGTTCGCTGATACCCTGCCACTGATTCTCAATCTCCTGGCGCTTCTTCTTGTCATCCTCCGGCCAATATTGATGGCTGTCCACACAAAAATCACGTTCCAGACGTTCCAGCTCAGCTTCCTCAAGCCCCTGTGTATCCAGAAACTGATAGATTTTCTCTGCGGTCAGCACCTTCATCTGTCTCTTAAGGTCAGCGTACATCTGTCTCCTTATATAAGACCTGGATCTTAACACACACCGGTAGTTCATTCCGTCAATGATGGACTCTACAGCAATATCACAGGAAAGATTATATAACCGCTCTTCTCTCCCCTGTCTCCTTAACATATGTCGAAAAATCCCATGAAGCACCATATGGAGATAGATTCGGTTCACCAGAATCCTGTCTTCCCGAAACAGTCCGCCCAAATACTGAGGATGATAATAAATCGCCAGCCCATCCGTGCCGATAGTTTCCAGACCGACATCCATCACAAAAGCGTAACCGGAAAGCGCTACATCCATAAACCGCATTTTTAAATATAATTCATTTCTGGAAACCATCAAAATCTGCTCTCCAATGGTTTCCAACTGACTGGTAAGCGTCTCCTTTTCCACAATTCTTCCTCTCTATAATTCAAAACTCTTCTTTTTCGCACGGAACTTTAACGCCTTCTCTTCTGTAAGTAAGGCGATAATTTCCGTCTTCTTCCACTCTGCCGCCTGCTCAAGCGCAGCGCTGATACTCGGTCTTGTCCATACATTGTTCTCTGAGAAAAAGCGAAGCCCTTCCATGTCTTCCTCTGCCACTAACATCCGCGCCGCAGTCTTAAGATGTCCCGTCAGATACTCCCGATAACTCTCCTCTGCCTTCACTGACAATTGATAAGGATAGCGAAGCCTTCCAAGAACCAGACGAAGCACCGTTTCTTCCGACTCCTCTGCAATCGCTCTTGGGAGAAGCTCATCATATTTCCCGTAATCAAGAGCACGATTATAAAAGCACTGACGGTAATATCCTCCCGCCCCATGATGACTGGTATAGAGAATCCGCGCCGGCGTATTCTCCACCGCCTCCTCATAATGCTCAGGAAAAAGCACCTGCGCAGTCTTCCCTTCCTGATAATAAAGTCTTGCCAGAATTCGATAACGCATTTCATCCAAAATAGAAGGAAGCGCTGATTGTTCTCCATTTGCAAAATGAATCTCTACTTCCCGTATCCGGCATCCGGTCAGCGCGCCACCACCGATTTCACGAAGAGCATCCGATAAAACCAGCTTTCTTAAATTTCGACAGCGATAAAAAGCATACCGCCCGATCTCGCGCACTCCGCCCGGAAGCCGGATTTCCGTTACCGCTTCCATATTCAGACGATGAAGTCCCGACAGAGCTTCTGCCCCTTCCTCCATCCAACAGAGATCTCCCTCTTCCGGCTCCCGGTCAGAGAACGCATAAGGCGCAATCGCAGTAATCGGCTCGCCTCGAAGCTCATCCGGCAGATAGATCTGTCCGTCTATGCCATAACAGGCAGTCACCGTCAAACCATCTTCCTTCTTCTGATAACAGATTTTCGGACATCTCTGATCCATACTACAAACTCCTTCTCTTTATTTTCGGATTATAACACAAAACAGATTCCCCAAACCGCCAAAACCCGGCGTATTCGGAGAATCCGCTTTTTTCATACTTTTACTTTTTATTTCTTTCGACTACGCTTAGTCCAGATCAATGAAGTCTACCTTAAACGCATCATCTGCTTCGATATGACCACGTTTCTTCGGCTGTTCTCCAAGAAGATCATCCAAATCGTCAATGGTCAGTTCTTCTCTTCTGTCATAGCCAGCGAACACATCTTCATCCGCTTCAAAGCTTGACAATTCTACAGTATCGAAACGATCTTCACGCCCGAAATCATCTTCGAAATCATCTTCAAAGTCGTCTTCGTATTCGTCTTCATAATCGTCTTCAAAGTCATCTTCGTCAAAAGAATCCTCTTCGTATTCTTCAAACTCGTCTTCGTCTTTCTTACGTTTGCCGAACAAACCGCCCTTCTTCTCTTTCACAGGCTCTTCTGGTTCATCCTCTTCTTCGTCGATACCATACTCATCATATAACTCATCCAACTCCGCATTGCGGTTATGGAGTTTTACCCCCAGCACGATCAACACAACAAGAATAATTATAGCTCCAAGACCGCCAACCAGCACGATCAATGCAAGGTGCTTCTCGATGAAATTCTGAATTTTACCGAGAATTCCTGTATTCTTCTTGGCAGCATCCTCATCCGTCGAATTGATCTCAACTCTCTGGTATGTATTTTCATTCGGATCATACTGATAATATCCCGTCTCGCCATTATTATTCATCGCATAGATCACATAAGTATCTTCTTTACTGCTATCCTGCCATACCGGGAATTCCTTCTCATTTAATGTAAGCTTTGCTTCCTTGTACTGTTTTGGAAGCTTCACATTAGATGTATCACTGAGCACAATAATAGAAGTTGTATCAGAGATAGATACTTCCTCGTAAGGTGCAAATGTGGCGTTCTCTGTGTTGTATAAGAAGAAATCGCCTACACCGTCTGCATCCTTCAAATAGCCAAGTGTAACTGCTCCGGATTCATTCGCTACCATCTGACGGTCTTCTCCGTCCAGAGAAACGGTTGTCTTGGAGTAGCCGGCCGGAATGTCCGCATCAGCAAAAGCATCTGTCAGCGTATATTTTTCCCCGTTTACTTCTACTTCTTTATCTCCTGCCCCCGTGGATGTCGTTTCTGTCTGAACAATCTTAGACGGATCACCCTCGGCAATCTTAATTGTAGACTTTCCTTCTGTAAGTGTCAAAGTACCGCCATTTCCAGATGCGACCGAAGAGCTGTTCACTGTAATCTTTGTCTCGCCTTCTTTTAACGCCTGGAATGTCATTGTAAAGGAAACTTCAGAAGAACCGCCGTCCCCTTTGTATGTCAGACTTCCGTCTGCCGCTTCCACACTGTCGCCGGACTGGAAGCTTAAATATTCACTATCAAAAGCAAGCTGTACTTCTACGTCTCCCATGCTGCTGCCGGAGGAGCGAAGCACACACTTTACCTCCACCATCTCTCCGACTGCCGTCTCCGGATCTGTAAAAGAAATCTTGCCGTCTGCCGCATGCGCAACCAGTGAGAAACAAGGGATGCACAGACAAAGACTTAATACAATTGCACTAATTTTCTTCATTAATTTCATGATTGTTTTTTCCTCCTATGTTTTTCCATAGTATATTTTCATATGTTAAGTGATAGAACTTTATTGTTCTTCGGAATCAACCTCTTCGGAAGTCATTTCTTCCCCTACAGAGGTATCAGAAGTCTCTTCTCCCTCGGTCTTCTCCTCATCTAATTCCTTCGGTCTTGTAACGCCAGTTGTGTTCATAATATCATCAGAAATACTTTGAACTATATCAGACACTGTATATTCTGTCTCGCTCGGATACAAAAATTCATGTAATTGTTGTACATTTTCAGCCAAGCCCTGAGCAACTACAACAGATGTCCCTTTATACCTTTTGCTATCATCTCTGTCAAATGGGAAACCTGTACTGTCAGACAGCTTATAAGTAATTCCTGCACTTCCCAGATTCACAATCTCTTTGAGCGTGAAGCTAGTAGAAACCTGCGGAAATACAGTATCAACAAGCTTATTCAGCGTTCCGACATCCATCTTAACTGCTTTTTCAAATATCTTCTGTATCACAAGCCGCTGGCGCTCTGTACGCTTGTAATCTCCACCTTCCAGCTTACGCAGGCGTGCATAAGTCACTGCCTGCGGACCATCCAGATTGTAGGTTCCTCCACCATTAAGCGTATGCGCTTCTTTCTTTGCAACTTTTGCTGTCTCACCAATATATTCATTCAGCATGTCCGCTTCTGCATCTGTAACATCAATCTCAATTCCGCCAATCAGATCAACCACATCTGCCATCGCTTTAAAATCTACCGTTGCATAGTCTTCAATATTAAGATCCAGATTTTTATTCAGCATATTGATCGCATCTACCGGACCTCCGGAAAAATATGCATAATTCGCTTTATTATAAGAGCCATCTTCCTGTTCTAACAATGTATCTCTATAAATAGATGCCATTCGGATCTCTTTTTTGTCATGATCCATCACAGCAATAATGATTGTATCAGCATGCGTTCCAGCCTCCAACTGACCTTCTCTGGAGTCGCCTCCAAAAAGCGCCATAGTCGTATAGCCTTCCATTTTGACTCCTTCATTGATCTTAATGTCATCGGAATTAATCTCAACTTTTTGGAACTTGTCATACTTTGCCATTACGTAGGCTGTTCCGGATAGCATCAAAAGAATTATAATCTCTACAATTAGAATAATCGCTCGCTTTTTTCTTCGGTTTCTTCGTTTCTTACGCGCCTTTGCAGCCTGAACAGCTTTCAACTGTTTATTGCTTCTCTTCGCCATAACAAACCTCACTTTTATTTACTAATCTACACAATTTATACTATTCTACTATATTTCGACAGAAAGTGCAAGCCGAAGCGCTTCTGCAACAATGTTATGCATATCCATATATCGATATGTGCCAAGTCTTCCTCCAAAAATCACACGGTTTTCTTTGGAAGCAAGCTCCGCATATTTCTGATACAAAACATTATTTTTCTCATTATTGACCGGATAATAGGGTTCATCTCCCTTCTTCCATGCTGCAGGGTATTCTTTGGAAATTACGGTCTTATCTTGTGTACCAAATTCAAAATGTTTGTGTTCGATGATCCTTGTATAGGGTACCTCATATTCTGTATAATTGACTACTGCATTCCCCTGATAATTTTCTTCTTCTAAAACTTCTGTTTCAAAAGAAACACTTCGATATTCCAATTCCCCATAACAATACTCGTAAAAAGCATCTATCGGACCTGTGTAGATGATCTTGTGTGCCATCTTATCCAGTTCCTCTCTCCGGCTCAGGTAATTAACATTAAGTCTTACATCCGCTTTCTCTAACATCTTCTCAATAATCGCTGTATACCCGCCAATCGGAATCCCCTGATAAAGATCATTAAAATAATTATTGTCGTAAGTATAACGAACCGGAAGTCTCTTAATAATCTCAGGCGGAAGCTCCGTTGCTCTATGTCCCCATTGCTTCTCTGTATAGCCTTTGATCAGCTTCTCATAAATATCTCTTCCGACAAGATTTAACGCCTGCTCTTCCAGATTCTTTGGATTTGACGTTTTATAGGCTTCTACTTGCTTTTGAATCTTGTCTTTTGCTTCATTTGGAGTAACAACACCCCACAGTTTATTAAATGTATTCATGTTAAATGGCAGATTATAGATCTCCCCCTTATAATTTGCCACCGGGCTATTGGTGTATCGGTTAAATTCCGCAAATTGCTGCATATATTGCCAAATTCTTTTATCACTCGTATGGAAAATGTGTGCTCCATATTTGTGAACGTTAATACCTTCTACCTCTTCCGTATAGACATTGCCTCCAATATGCTCTCTCTTCTCCACCACCAGACAGGTTTTCCCTTTTTTACCAGCTTCATACGCAAATACGGAGCCGAACAAACCAGCTCCTACAATCAAATAATCATACATATTTTTACCTTCTCACTTTATCTTTCAAAATCATCTTTATATTCACCAAAAAAAATACATTTAATGCTAAAAGCGGGATGTATCTTACATCCCGCTTATTATTTTGTTGAAACTTACTTCACTTATTACTGTGGCGCTTCTGTCTCTCCACCACCAGATTCAGTTCCGCCTCCAGATTCTCCTCCCGAACTTCCGCCTGATGATTCTCCCCCCGAAGAGCCATCTGATGATCCTCCCGAAGATTCTCCTCCTGAGTTCCCGGTTCCTCCAGATCCTGATCCACTTGTTCCTGAATTACTTCCACCACTATTTCCCGTATTATGATCACTTCCTGTTGATGTGTTTCCACTAGAAGTTCCTTGGTTATTTGAATGGTTACTTGACGGCTTTCTACCCGATTCTTGACTCCTGTCATCTTCCGTATCAGAATAAGTTTGACTACTTAATGTCTCTTCATCTGTGGCTTTTTTCTCACCGACTTTATTTACAACTGCAGTACTGATAGACGAAACTTCACTTGATGGAGTATAGTCCATTTCACCGTATAAAAATTCGTGCAATTGCCTTACATTATCTTCCAAAGTAACCGGAATAACGATACTTCCAAGACCTGAAATGGTATCTGTTGTTTTATCAAATGGAAATCCTGACGATTCTCCTATCTTATACTTTGCAAAATCTTTCGCATATGATAAAATCTCAGGCGTAGAAAAGCTTGTCTTAATCGTTGGAAGCAAAGTATCAATCATCTTATTAATTGTTGCAAGATCAGATTGTTGAATCTTTTCAACCATTTTTTCGATTACGATTCTCTGCCTTTCAGTACGTGTAAAATCACCACCTGCTGTAGAGCGAATTCTGGCATACGTAGTTGCCTGCACACCGTTTAAAAGTTGTACTCCCGGTTCTAAAACTTCTCTTGCTGTTTTATCTGCTACATTTGCTGTTTCATACACATAATGATTTAGTGCTTTCATCTCTTCTTCTTTAACTTCAATCTCTAAGCCACCTAACAAATCAATTGCATTAGAAACCGCTGCAAAATCAACTGTCGCAAAATCTTGAATATCCAAATCTAAGTTTCGATTTAACATATTAATAGCTGCAGTTGGTCCTCCGAAACTATAGGCAGCATTACACTTCTGCAATTCTTTGTTTCCAATATCCAAAAGTGTGTCCCTATATACCGAAACCATTCTCACTTCTTTTGTTTTATTATTAAGGCTTGCCACAATAATACAATCACTTCTGGTTCCTACTTCCAACTCTCCTTCACGAGAATCTATTCCAAACAGCGCAACATTGGTATAACCTTCTCCTGTTGTCTCTGCTTCTTTGTTGACAATAATATCTTCTGTCGGAATCTCTTCCGTGTCAATCTTTCCTAGTTTTGCGGCAACATATATAACACCACTTGCAGCAAGACAAAGGATAACGCCACCGAAACACACCCCTATTCTTTTTCCAATACTCAACCTTGTAAACCAATTTCCAGTTTTTCTTCTTCCTCGTCTATGACGACGTTTTTTTCGTGTGGACATCTTATTCTCCATTTCATCGTATTTTAAATATCACTTACGCTCTACCTATGATACTATATTGTTTCTACAATTACAAGCTACTGAATCATTTATGTTAATTCCGGATATCAGAATAATCAATTCCTTATATTCTGTACACGCCCTTAAAATCACAAATATTTCTTGTATCTAAAATTAACTTATCTTTGATTTTTTCCATATTCTCTTTAATTTCCTGATGTGACACAAGCAACACAATAATATCAATATTTTTCAAGAACTCATCAAAATCATGATACTGGTTTTCTACAATATCTTTTTTCACATATGGATCATATACTTTTACACCTCTGGCAAGATGACGTTCCATGCACTCTAACATTTGTAAAGTCGGACTTTCTCTAACATCATCCACATCCTCTTTATATGTCAATCCATATAATCCCACACGTGACACATCTTTAATCTGATGCTCTTTCATAATATCATCAATTCGTCCAAGAACAAACTCAGGCATAGAATCATTAATTTTTCTAGCCGCAAGAATAATATTTGCAAGCCCCGGATAATCACCAACCAAAAACCACGGATCGACTGAAATACAATGTCCACCCACACCAGGACCCGGTTGTAAAATATTCACTCTTGGATGTTTGTTTGCAATACGGATAATTTCATACACATCCATATTATCTGAGCGGCATATTTTAGTCAACTCATTAGCAAAAGCAATGTTGATATCTCTAAATGTATTCTCTACAACCTTAGTCATCTCCGCGGTACGAATATCTGTAACCACAATTTCCGCCTCACAGAAAGAAGCATATACTGCTTTTACCTTTTCACCTATTTCTTTACTATCTGCGCCAATAGTTCTTGAATTGTGTTTTAATTCATATATCATATTCCCCGGTAAGATACGCTCCGGTGCATGTACAATATTAATATCTTCCCCAATAACAAAACCATTTGCTTCAATCACTGGTCGCACAAAACGATCTATCGTCCCTGGAGATACCGTAGATTCTACTACAACAGTTGCTCCTTTAGGGCATACTTCCATCACACTTTTCACTGCACTTACTACGTAAGATGCATCAATTTTTTTATTTTCTTTTACATACGGTGTCGGAACCGAAACAATATACATGTCTGTTGAAATATAATTTGTTGTAAACTCAATTCCGCTTTTTAATGCTTTCTGGAATAATTCATCTAATCCTTCTTCTTCAAATGTTGTATGCCCTGCCTGTAATGTTTCGACCAATTCCTTATTATAATCGGTACCTACTACTTCATTACCGTGAGACGCTAACGCCAACGCTGTTGGCAACCCTATATATCCTAACCCTACTACATTAATTTTCGACATTACTTATCTTCCTTTCTTCTGTATAATTCATATACCACATTTGCATCATAACCGCAGCCAACATCCAGAACATTGTTGTCATAAGCGGAACTTCAAAGACATTTTCCACGAAATTATGACAGATAACTCCTGATAACCCTGCCAGTATTCCCATTTCCAATTCTTTCATTTTAACATCTCGAGTAACTCCTATGGTTTTAAAAGAAATTGCTATCACTTGATACATTAACCAAACAAAGACAATTAACCCAATGATTCCAGCTTCCACTGCTATTTTCAAATAATAGTTATCCATATAATAAGTGCTAATTTCTTGTCCTTTTACAATAGTTGTCAGCTCATTATTCATAGCCACCGCACCTCCAAACTGTCCCAGTCCAAGTCCCGTCAAAGGATGCTCTTTCAAAATATCAAGTGCTGTCAGCCATCGAATCAACCGCCCTCCTTTCATACTACTGGACAGATAGTCCATACTAAACATAAATAAAAATCGATTTCGAATACTCGGCACAAAAATAAGCACAAGAACTCCAACTATAATTGTCGGGACAATAAGCTTTCTATTTTTCAACAATACATATACACCTATCGCGCACACAGCCCCAATCCATGCCCCACGAGAATATGTAAATGCCAAAGAAGCAAGCATGCAGAGCGTTAACATAATAAAAAACAACTTTTCTCTAACTTGTTTTGCAATTACTGCAAAAGAAAAGCAGATTGGGAATGCTAATACATTTAAACTGCCAAAAATATTGGGACTGCTCAAAATCGAATAGACACGCGTCCTAACACTCTCACTACTTTCCACCCACGCTTCTGGCATTTCTACTCCTACAATAAATTGGTACACACCATGTAAAGCCATAACCCCAACAACACCAATAAAAACTAACAGTATTGTTCGTACACTTCTTTTATCCTTTAATAATTGTAATACAATAAAATACCACAACATATATTGTATTATTGCACGGAATCCTTCTAATGATATTGATAAATTTGGGGAAAAAAGTAATAGTATTGTATATATTCCAATAAATACCCATAAACACATATTTAAAGGCGCCTGTTTGCAGTTTTCCTCGTTTCGATATCTAACTCCTTTATACAACCAAACGCAAATCATAGCAACAAAAAACAACTCATCCCATATACTGGATATATTCACAACATATTTCCGCAGCACATAATCTATAAAAGCATATATTGCCAGTAAATAAGTTGCTGTTTCATAATGACAGGCAAAGATCCATATGCATACTATCACTGAGACCCCAAGTAGCATAATCTCAATATTACTAAAAAGTAACGCCAGACTCAAAACAATACATATTCCAATTCCAGTCAACCGAAATCTAACCTGACCATTGGACATAGTACACGGAAAATCTTTTGTCTTAAAGACTTTTTTACAAATCCAATCCAAAATTTGTCCAATTTTTTCCAAACCAAAGTGTATTATTTTTTTTACTCTAACGCAACATTTAGAAGAAAGAAAGAGGGGTTCTTTTTCTTCATATGCGCTATTCATTTTTCCAAAATGACTGTGTACCCATATCCTTTTTATCGCTTCTATTACCTCTTCACATATGCTGCCACGATACAGGTTCATGAAAAAAAAGGTTAAATACGATAATTTCCCACACAACCAACTTGTTTCCATCCAACGCTTCATCCTATCCTCCACGCTATATTTTTATTTTTCTGTAGTAACATCAATAATTTTAGAGTTCCCATAAAAATCAGTCGTTTCAACAACAAAATCCGCATTAACCTTCATCATTTCACCATTTACACTAACCCCTGCTTTAGACGCATCCGCTTCCGTCTCCACAGTAATTCTCATATCAATCATTGTTGGATTAGTTGTTACTATCACCTCACCTTGATCGTTAACTGTTGTTGTCTGACTATCAGAAACTTCAATATTCAAAATTTCCACATTAGAAATTTCATTATTTATAATCAGTTTATCCCCTTGTTTCAATGCTTCTTGTACTTCAGGAGTACACCCCTTAATCATAAAAGTAATTTTAACCTGTTCTTTTTTTGTTGGCTGCTCGGTTACACCATTATTATCTTGAATAAACAGTTTATAACCAACCCCAGCTAATAGACCTATCACAATAATCACTATTACGAAATCGATTACATTTATTTTACCAAACAGTTTCCCTTTTTCGTCAATTAATTTCATTATTATTTCTCCTTTTTAAAACTATTTCTAACGCCAGTAAGCTTCTATGTCATGCAAAGACTCTCTTTGATCTTCCGGTGGAAGTTCCATATAATTTCCATAGACTGCTCTGAGCCACACATCATATCCCTTAGGGATCTTATATTCTTTCCCTTCAAATTGATGATATTCCACTTCTTCAAACCAGTTCTTTTCCCATACCTTTACACTAGAAGCCCCATCCACTGGAACGGATAATTTTTCACTTCCTGTCCCTCTTAATTTTTTAGCATAGCAAATTGTATGCTTAATCAATGACTCAAGGGGTACTACAGAAAAAATACCTCTCCCCAGTGTTAAAGCAATATTTTTTATTAAACTTCTCTTACTACTCCAAGGCATAGTTTTAAAGAAAATTATTTTTCTAACCAACCTCTCATGACGAAGCATTTTCCCATCAACATCAACTTCATCTAATGGAAATATATCAATATTAACTCCTAATTCATAATCAATATAACAATTTTCATTCAAAAGTGTCTCTGTATCGATTACTTTCCCAAAAGGATATAAATATTTAGGATCCACTTCATAATCCAACACTTTATATCTTTTGGTGCTTTCATTATAATGGCGTAAAAAGTAATCATAATCATCTCTTGGCATTACAAGATCAATATCGTCATCCCACGGTATATATCCATTATGACGAATCGCACCAATTAATGTCCCATATGCCAAAAAATATGTCAAATCTTCTTTGTCACAAAACGCCACAACATCATCTAATATTTGAAGTTGAATTTTCTTCAACTCATCAATTTCAATTTTTTGCATCCTCGCCTCCACTAAGGTCTTACGATTTTATCGAAAACTTCAGAAAGTCTCTGTGTAAGCTTTTTCCTGTCATATCTCTCAACAACTTCTCTCATCGGTGAATATTCTATTTCACCTTTACACCATTGTTCGTAATAATATAAAATGTTTTCTTTAATCTCTTTAACATTATCTACCGCTGCTACTGTTCCTATATTAGATTCTCTCACCAATTCCGCAGCCACTCCATTCTCCGGCAATAGTGCTAATATAGGTTTATTCGTGTTCATATATTCAAAAAGTTTACCAGTGTAAAAAGCTTCTGCGCCTTTTCCCTTTCCTTCTATCAAAACTAGCGAGTCACAAGCGAGCTGTTCTTTTATACACTCATCATGTGGTAATAAACCAACGATTTTAACAATCCCCTCTAGATTATATTGACTGATTTTAGAATTCATCTGTACTTCGTTATAATTTCCAACAAGCCTAACAGCTATTTTATCTCTCTTTACTTGATTATTTGCTATCAACTCTTGAAGTGCTTGAAAAAAGGTATCCGGTTTTCTTCTCCCATACAAAGCGCCTGTATACGTCAAAGTCATTTTCTCATTTTGAACTCTATTTTGTAATAACTCTTCTGGAAAATCTTCCTTATCATATCCATTTGGAATTACAACAAACTTCTTTTCCAAATACTTCTTCCCTTCCACAAAATGATCTCTCATAACAGGCGTATTTGCAATTACTGCATCTGCCGCATTTAATACAGCAGCTTCCATTTTTTGTTCTTTTGAAATTTTAAAACGATATAATTTATCTTCCTCCAAATACGGATTTTTCGTCCATTCATCTCGAAAATCTGCCACCCATTTTAAATAGGGATATTTTCTTTTTAAATGCAACGCCAACAGATGATCACTATATGGTGCACTCGTAGAATAAATAAGTGTTATTTTTTCTTCTTCAACAATTTTTTCGATCACCTTTCTTGCCTTTTTCCACCAAATAGCCGCATAGTCTGGAATCATTAGACGAGACACTACTTTACCCGGAATTTTACAGACACCAGACATATTTGTATATATATGGTCTTTAGTCCTTATCACCTTTACTCCATCCGGAATATCTTTTAAAAGAGTTTCATCCATTACATCTTCATTTTTACATTCTCTTGTAAACACGATGGGTTCATATCCGAAATCTCGTAAATATTTTACAAATTTTACACTTCTTTGAACTCCCGGACCACCTAACGGCGGGAATGAACATGCTATCATTAATACCTTTTTCACTTTAATCACCTTTTCTTTTATTATTTAATACTCTTAAAATACTATTTACTTCATCTTTTATTTCACCAGTCACCCCCAATACGACGCCATACACTACAACCCCTATACCGACCATCACAATCAATGTCATAATATTAAACGGTAATACTTTCTTCAAAAGCACAAGAACCAAAGCCATAATCAAAGAACTTCCTATTATTCTTACATATGTATAAATCGGAAGTTTCCACTGCGCATATTGCCGCGTTCCAATTCTCGCAAGAATAAAATAAACAAAAAAACCGAGGAAAGTAGTAACAGCCGCTGTCTTATATCCAAAAATCGGAACAAATATTAAATTCAGCACAACATTAACTATACCGCCAACCAAACTTCTTAAAAAAATAGCATGTGTTTTGGCATTCATCTCCCACGGTTTAATATTATATTCTGTAAGTCCCAAGATCAACATAGCCAGTGCTACCCATACCATGATGCTGTTTCCCACAAAATACTCCGGAGCATATAACGCTTTTGCGATTACATCTGACAATGTTCCAACTCCAACAACTGCCGGAACAGCCAATAAAAGATAAAACCTCGCAGCTGACGAAACTAGTTGATTTGCTTCTTCTTGTCTCCCCTCACTCCACACTCGCAATATTGTCGGATAGTGTCCTCGCATAACAGCTGAAGATAACATTGTAAAAGCTGTTGCTACAAGCGAATAGTTTGTTTGATATATTCCCGCTGCCGATGAACCCAAAAATGCTGTCACAATATAAATATCCGACTTATTCAGTACGGATGTAGTAACCATATTCCCCATTAAAGGAGTTCCGTATTTCCTCAATTCTACTAATATTTCTTTAGATTTTTTTTTCGGTTTAATGTATTTATACAATTTTAATTTAAAAATACCTATTAAGGAAACAATTCCATCCGTCAAAAAATAGCTTAAAAATATCCATTCAATTTTGCTTCCAAACAATTTACAGAAAACAATAATAAAAATTAGTTTTCCTGTTACTGCAACAACCGACAAAAGCAAATTCAGACCAGACCTTCGCATTGCTGCCACTACAGAGATAACTAATTGTGATGTATTATATGTCACAAACCATAACACACCTATACTCAAAACTCTTATACTATCTTTTAACCAATACAATTTTTCTAATTCAAGTCCGTTTAATACACTTCTAAGAAAAATTATAATCAAGGTACTGACTGCTATTACCACTAAATTAATCTTTAACCACGCATTAAATACTGTCGCAAAAAATTCTTCTTGATGTCCTTGAACTTCATATTTGTTAACATATCTCAGCACAGCCTGAGCTAACCATTGTACCGCAACCAAACCAATCGTTGTGATTGCAATATTGATTGTAGAATATTGCCCCATTTGTTTTGATACAAATAGGTATGTCATGACAGACATCGTCAAGACCCCTACAACTGCTTCAATTCCTTTTGCCAACATATATACAACTGTATCTTTAGCCACTGCTCCTCGTTTTAACTTCTGCTCTGACATAGCATTCTCCATTTAGCACTATTTATTATCTTTAACTTTTATATTCTACTATATTCTCTCAAACATTTCAATGAAAACTCTCTTCTTATTAAGCTCTTCTTATTAAGTCCATCAAAACACAAGATCACTTTAAGATTTCGATCCATTTCTGCAGCACAATACTCTCCGAAAATTCTCGTACACTCGTTTGTGATATCACAGATAATTCATTTCTAAATTCTTCATCATTCAGAAGCTCTTCTAATTTACGACAATATAACTTCAAATTATTATCTTCAATCAAATATCCATTTTCCCCATTTTCAATAATCGCTCTGGGGCCAACACGGACATCATAAGCCACAATTGGTAATCCGGCACTAAGCGCTTCTAACAACACATATGGAAATGCCTCTGTATAAGATGTCATAACATATACTAGTGATTTTTTCATTTCATCAATGACTTGCTTATGATTTAAAGCACCGGTTAATACAACTCGTTTTTCTAGATTCATGTCTTTTATCTTTTCATCAATTTCATTAAACTGCTCACCATCACCAACAAGTTTCAACACAATCTCCGGATCCACACTTGCACATTTCCAAATATCAAGCAATCGCAAAAAACCTTTCACTTCATGCATCCTTCCTACTGCTATAATCTGTTTTTCGCGTTCACCATAGATATCTTGTACTACATCTTCATCTGGCAAAAAATTAGGAATTACAACTATCTCCGTATGACCGTTCTTTTCCATTATTTCTTTTATTTCAGCCTTTAAAGTATCTGTCAAAACCACAAATGTATCAATAGCTTTATAATTATCTCTAAAATCTTTTAATAACTTCTTGTCAAATTGGTGGTCATGGTGTAATTGCGCGATTTTTTTGACATCTTTATTCCCATACTTGGATAACAATACTGCATGGTCATTTCTTGTAGCGATAATCACACCACTCGAAATAGAACTAATTTTTCTTTGCATTGTAACTCTTTTTAAATATAATACTTTTACTGCATAACATCCCTGCTTTATAATCCGAAAAATATTTCTTGATTTTAAAGCTTCTTGGAACTCTATCCGATTAGGCGAAACATCTGTCAGATATGTAATCTTAACCTCATCATTCAATTCATATGCCGGTTCGCCGATTTTATAGGTACATAGTATTTCTACTTCATATCCTCTTTTTACCAAAGCATTTGCCAATAATGTAATTGCCATTTCAATTCCACCATGCTTTAAATGCAAACTAGTTATATATATCTTTTTCTTCATATTTCCCCCATTTTCACGTAAAATCGGGATTAGATACACTAATATCTAACCCCTGTCCCATATTTTAGCGTCACACTATTTAATTATGATAAAACTTTTCAATAATAGCATCTACAATTCTCTCACTTGCATGGCCGTCGCCATATGGATTTGATGCATGACTCATACGAGCATACTCTTCTTCATCCGACAGCAATTCATCAATCATGCTAAAAATAACCTCTTCATCCGTTCCTGCCAACTTCAAAGTGCCTGCTTCTATACCTTCCGGCCGTTCCGTTGTATCACGAAGTACAATTACAGGTTTCCCGAGAGATGGAGCTTCCTCCTGTATTCCACCACTGTCCGTCAAAATAAGATAGGACTTATTTAGTAAATTATGAAAATCCAATACCTCTAAAGGTTTGATTAGCTTTACTCTATCACAATCCCCGAATATTTCTTCCGCTGTTTGTACAACAATTGGATTAAGATGCACTGGATAAACCACCTTAATATCCTCATGTTTTTCAATAATACGTTTAATGGCTTTAAACATATGTCTCATAGGCTCACCAAGGTTTTCTCTTCTATGAGCAGTAAGCATTATCATTCTATCCGACCCAATCCAGTCAATAATCTCGTGCTGGTAATCCTCTCGAACTGTTGTTTTAAGGGCATCAATTGCTGTATTTCCTGTAACAATGATTGTCTCTTCTTTTTTCCCTTCCTTCAAAAGATTATCTCTGCTCTTCTGCGTCGGCGCAAAATTCATATCAGAAACAACCCCTACAAATTGTCTGTTTGCCTCTTCCGGAAATGGAGAATACTTGTTATATGTTCTAAGCCCTGCTTCTACATGTCCAATTGCAACTTGATTATAAAACGCTGCTAACGCTCCTGCAAATGTTGTTGTTGTATCTCCATGAACCAATACAATATCCGGCTTTACTTTCTTGATTACTTCTTCTAATCCCTGCAAAACTCTGGTTGTTATATCTGACAAAGTCTGTCCTTGTTTCATAATATCCAAATCATAATCCGGTTCTATTTGAAAAGCATGTAAAACCTGATCTAACATCTGTCTATGTTGCGCTGTCACGCAGACAATCGTTTCAATCTCGTCTCTACTTTTCAACTCTTTTACCAAAGGAGCCATTTTAATTGTTTCAGGTCTTGTTCCAAATACGGTCATCACTTTTACTTTCATCTTTTTTACCTCATTTTCTTTATTTCCGAAATAAATTTTACATTGCTTCTATAAAATCTACCAAATCTACTAGGTTCTTTCAAAATGCGATAAAGCCATTCCAAATTCAATTTTATAAAAATCTTTGGCGCACGTTTTTTCATTCCACTAAGCACATCAAATGATCCACCAACTCCTATGAAAATCCCTTTTTCAAACCTATTATAATGCTTTGCGATCAACATTTCCTGAACTGGTATTCCTAACGCAACCAAAACGGCATCTGGCTGAATATTTGCAATTTCATCAAAAACGCTATCTTTATCCTCCACATAACCATCATTATATCCCGATATGATTATATTCGGATAATCTTTTTTTACTTTTTCCACAAGTTGTGTTACTACTTCTTTTTTAGCCCCAAAAAGATATAGTTTCTTTTGTTCTTGGTTCAAAATTCGAAACAGTCCTTGAACTATTTCCACACCCGTAACCCGTTCTTTCACATCGTAATTTAAGATATTGGCCGCTTTTACAACACCAATACCATCTGGAACAATTGTTATTTTTTCAGATTTTAACACACGGTCAAACTCCGAATTTTCTTTTCCTATCATTAGCGTTTCCGGATTAGCGGTAATAACAAATGCTTTCTCATCTTTTTTAATCTTACGTTCTAATATTTCAATGAACGAATCATAACCCTCTTTATATATTTTAGCGAAATAGTCTCTCATTACTTCTCCCTACAATATTAACCTTTTATTTTTCCTCAGACTTCTCTTCTATATCTTTAAAACCTTCCGTACTTTCTTTCATAAAGATAATTTTTATAGTCATAAATATCAATTTCAAATCTAAAAGAATAGAGTAATTTTGTATATACATCAAATCCAAGCGCAATTTGTCATATGGCGTTGTATTATATTTTCCATATATCTGTGCATATCCTGTCAAACCGCCTTTTACTTTTAAACGATACTGAAATTCCGGAACTTCCTCTGTATACTTTTCAACATGCTCTACTCGCTCAGGTCTCGGCCCAACAATGCTCATATTACCGTTTAAAATATCAAACACTTGTGGCAATTCATCCAACCTTGTCGCACGAATAATATTTCCGACCGGGGTAATTCGTGGGTCCCTATCCGTTGCCGGAACTGAAATTCCCTCCTTTTCTGCATCCACAATCATACTGCGAAATTTATGGATTTCAAAAACTTTTCCATCTTTGGTACACCTTTTCTGTTTAAAGAATACAGGACCGCCATCATATAGTTTAATAGCAATTGCAATAACAAGCATAATAGGCGATGTGACAATCAATACTAACAAAGAAAGAACAACATCTAATGTGCGCTTAAAAAATTTCTGTTCAAATGTCAATCCACTATTTCGCGATAATAATAATGGTGTATCAAACAGATGAATACTGTCAGAACTTCTAATTAAGATATCAGAAATTTTAGGTGTCATATATACGCGTATTCCTTTTTCATAACAATACTTTAAAATCTTGTTTCTCAATTCCGAATGAACATCATAAATCAAAATAGCTTCATTTTGATTTATAATATTCGCCAAGTCATTCCACTCAACATCCACTTGAAACGAACCAATAATCCTATATTTATCTTTTCTTTTCTGAATCTTACTTAAGAATTCCGTCGGATCATACTCTTGATAAAGGACAAAAATCTTATGTGGTGGAAACATTTTTTTGAATAAAAAATTGAAAATCGTTGATAAGACAGATATGATTAAAATACCAATAACTGTAATTTCTACCATTGGCATAATCGCTACAAATCCAGCTGAAAGCAATACCGTTTCCAAATAAATTGCGGCATTGGTACATAACAACGCTAAAATTTGAGAAAAAATGACGTTTCTTCCTCTTAAATATCCATAACCTGTCCCACCATAAATATAAGAAAAAATAATAAAGAAAAATACATAAAAAGCACCCACGAGCCAATATCCTTTATAATAAAAAGGGAATACAATGCCCTTATTATAGTTTTCTTTCCAAAACATTACAAAAACCACTGTAACACATGCTATAACAATGGCCATAGCTATAAATCTAGCCATTCTTTTATATTGTTCAAACTTTCTTTTATTCATAAAAACTGCCTCTCTAACATAATAACAACACTTATATTATTACAAATTTGTTACATTATATCAGAATCTTCCTCATTTCTCAACATTTCTACAGGATTCTTTCATTTTCTTTCTTTTTAGTCAATACATTCACACATACACCTATCAAAAAGATATACAAAAAACCATCGGTAACACATAACGAAAAAATCCATTAACAGGAGAAGCCATACACCCCAGCAATATAAATATTACTGATAATGACACAATAGGCATTCTCCCCCCTTTAATCTCTCTTCTCCTGTAGATTACAAGATATTTTTTTCAAATTCTCCAACATATAATTAATGCCTCCGGCAGACATAACAAATACCGCAATTTGAATCAAATACAAATATCTTGGCTGCACTTCAATCAAAAGATACACTGAAAAAGATGCAAATATTATAAATGGTATTAGCAACGCTTCTTTTCTTTCATTTCCCAGCTTATACCATTTAATCATACCAATTCCCACAAGCAAAAGTATAATACTCCATATTGCTTTGTTTATTTCAACAATACTATCTATCATTTCTGGATAATTCTCAACTTCTTCATTCGAAAAAGACCATTCAATAGCACTTTCCCACCATAGAAATCTCACTTTTCTATCCAACAGACACAGCATCTTCTTTTTATGAGAAACTCTATCTTTAATCATTGGAATCTCTATTTCTTCATAAGTAACCTCGTTATTATTCATTTCAGACCTTACATATTCATCATCTGTATAACTAAAACTTCCGTTACTATCATAATTAGTCCCCACAACAAACTTCCAAAGAGGGTTTTCATTTCCTAGACCTTTCGGGCTAATTCCTGTTACCTGAACACAATTCACAGCTATGTTTATAATTAATATGTAAGTTCCGAAAAATATAAGTGCTCTAACTATTATTTTTTTAATTTCTTTTACCTTATTTACTTTTAATATAAGAAAGATCACCCATATTGCAATGGAAACTAGCAAAATCAATCCATCCGGTCGCAACAAATTTCCTAAAGCTATACAAATTGCCGCCATAGCACAACTAGCTATTGAGCATCGGCTTTTTTGACTGCAAATCAATATATATATACCTAAAAATAAAAAGAAACCCGACGCATGACTATTACTTAAAACAGTGACATGCAGTACAGAAAATGGAAATATCATATATATAATTGCCGAAAAACGCGCACCTTTTTCCTCTTTTAACAGTTCTTTTGCAATGAAATATATAAGTAAATTTATCCCTGCGCTCAACAAGGAATTCAAAATTTTCAGCATCCAAATACTATTCCACATTTTCAAAAAAACTGCTTCCCATACCACAAATCCAATCTGATATGGCCACATTTGAAAATACATATACTCATTGAAAGAGTAATCTCCTTCTACTAACATTCGCGCCGATTCAAACATCAATTTAAAATCTGATATTGGTTCTGTTTTAATCAAAAAGACAATTAAAACTCTAATAAGGAAACTACAAACAAATAATACAACTGGAAATTTTGCTATATTTCTTTTGATTAAAAATAATAATATTCCACTTAATACAACCAATATTTCTATTCTAAAACAAGGAAATTCCTGTGCTTTTCTCACTCCAAAGATATAAATTAACATTACACAAAAACATATCCAAAACAATCGATATATAAAATTGTAGGCTTTGTCTTTTATGTCATTTCCGAATATCATTTTTTTCATTATAACCATTCTACCTCTACTACTCTTCATCTATATTTTTATTATTCGCGTTTCCCTCGGAGCTATCGAATCCAACTCTTTCACTAATGATGTATCTTGGTCTGGACTTTGTCTCTAAATATATTTTTCCGATATATTCACCTATAACCCCTAAACAGATCAATTGAATACCACCAATAAAGCAAATTAAGCACGTACTACTTGCCCATCCTGGGACCGAATTACCAAGTAATTGTGTTACGATTGCCCAAATTCCTATAATAAAACTAATAATAGAAATAAAGCTTCCAACCCCTGTAATCATTCGAATAGGTTTAATACTTAAGCTAGTTATACCATCAAAAGCTAATGCTAACATTTTTTTCAATGGATAATGACTTTCTCCCGCAATTCTTTCACTTCTATCATAATATACTGCCGTACTTTTGAAACCTACTAACGGGATCATTCCGCGCAAAAAGATATTTACTTCTTTAAAATCAGCAAATTCCTTTAACACTCTTGCAGAAACCAATCTATAATCTGCATGATTGAAAACTACTTCTGCACCCATCCAATTCATAATTTTATAAAACGCCTCTGCAGTAAATCTTTTAAAAAAAGTATCCGTATCTCTTCTATCTCATACTCCATATACAATTTCAGCACCATTTAGATATTCATCTACCATTCTATTCATTGCATTAATATCATCTTGCCCGTCACAATCAATAGAAATTGTAATATCCGCTTTATCTTTTGCTTCCATTAGTCCTGCTAACACTGCATTTTGATGTCCTCTGTTTCTACTTTGACTAATTCCTATATAGGACTTATTTTCTTTACTTAGTTTACTAATAAGCTCCCATGTTTCGTCTTTACTTCCATCGTTTACAAACAGTATTTTACTCAAAGAACTTATTTTACCTTTTACAACCAACTCATTCAGTTTGTCTAAAAACTGTGGCGCTGTTATCGGAAGCACCTCTTTTTCATTATAACACGGTATAATTATCCATAATATAGGTTTTTTCATTTATAAATCTCCTCCTTAATGCCAAATATTTTAAGCACACATATATCCCATTACAATATTAACATACTGCTTTATAATACATTTCTATAAATTAACTTTCAACTTAAACTCTCTATGTCACATTTTTATTCTTACTAATTTAGATCACCGCTTTTCTTTAAATGCAAAATATCTCTGACCTATATAATTAAATACTACAAAAAAACTCATTCCTGCAATCATCGCAATATTTTCTTGAATACTAACACTCCTTCCAGACAATACTTTCATTGTTAATGGCTTGGCTATTCCGTATGCTAACAAATAACACATAGAAATACTTATAACAAACCTCATCAAAACTTTAAACGATTTATCCTTATTCTGAAATGTAAAATGTTTATTCAAAACATAGCTTACAGCACTTCCAATAATATAATTTGCAGCTGATGATATCCAGTAATTTAAATGTAACCAATTATAAGCAAGAAACATAACCGTTGTTCCCACCAATGTATTAAGTATACCAACAATCAAAAATTTGATAGTTATCCAATCCACAATTTTTTTCACTCGTTTTCCCTCTCATATTAAGTTCTAACACTAAGCTTCATAATTAAATCCACGCTCTTATATTAAAACAGTATTTTAACATCAAAATGGTTCAATTATCTAATTATTCAATTTCGTGTAGTCATAATTCAAAACAAACTTTTCAAATTCACTTATTTCTTTCACATAGTTAGATTGTGTTAACCTATTTTGGGGATTAGAAATGTAATTTACAATATCGTTTGCAACCTCTGTATCAAAATGTATACTATCCATATAATGATCTAAACTGGTAATCACTTCTTCCTTTCCTTGATAGAAAAAAACAGAAACATTATCATAAGAAATCAATTGCTCCACCAATATTATCATTGTATCAATTTCTTTTTTTACATTCTCCGTAATTCCCCATCTTACTATCGAATATGGCGGAAAATAGAACAAAAACTCAATATCTTCCCGTTTTTCAATCATTGGAATGATGTTTTGTTCTAAATTATTCATTACTGTTTGTTTATGTAATAATCTGTCATATTTTACTTCTTGCTTATCAAGCTTTGAAGTATTATAAATTTCAAGGACCTTCTCTTTCGAAAATGTATTCTCATAGACATAATTTTGATACTGATCCATATTAGTAGATACACTTTTATTCTTAGTGTTTTTCAAAACATTATATGACTCTGTTAAGCCCTTCATATTCATAAGATATAAGACATCATTCAAACAATTTTCATCATAGAGATATAGGGGATATGTATATGTAGAATAATCTTTGTCCACACTATAAGCAAATGTATCTAGGCTCATCACGATTTTTTTAACATTACTTTGCTTTTCTAAAACTTCAAAAAGTTCTGATAAATCTTTACCTCTTGCTTCTGCCATAGAAAGCTTTACCGTTTTCCCACCCAGAACATCATTCACATAACTTGGTTCTATTGCTCTTGACATACTTGAACCAGTGATTACTGTATCATACTCAAAATTTTTAGCTATTCCTGGATTTATATAAGCAAAAGAGTTAGTATCCAAAACATAACTCATATTTTTATTAGGTTTATGATACTGAAAAAAAGGATCTATATAATAAACAGTTATACCAGTCAATAGCATAACTAATAATAAACCACTTATAACAATTAAAGAAAATTTCTTATAATTCACACGAACCACCTTTCCCTTTAAAACATTTCATAAAGAAATGATACTGTATTGCCAAATGACAAAACACTCCAAGATAACAAAATAATTGTTGTTAATGCTTTTAATCCTGTTGGTTTAAATTGCATCAGCTTTTCATTAGTATTTTTCCCGTCTAAGATTATAATTATCAAAACGATTAAGAATACAAACGGGAAAATATATAAATACTGTTCTATATTTAAAACATCAAACAATATTTCAATTTCTGGCAAAATCAAAGTCGAAAGAACATTATTATCAATTCCTCTAAAGTCACACTTCAAAATACCTTTCACTACGAACAACGCATCTCCTAATGTATTTGCTCTAAAAAATATCCATGATATATTTATAAATCCAAATGTATATATCCAACTTACGACATCATACATTTTCTCTGTAATTTTGAATCTTCTTTCCACAATACTAAAAATGCCATGCATAATTCCCCAAACTAAAAATGTATAATTTGCTCCATGCCACAAACCGCTTAAAAAGAATACAATAAACACATTGAAATATGTACGCTTTTCTCCACACCTGTTTCCTCCCAGCGGGATGTATAAATACTTTGTAAAAAAGCGCGTTAAACTCATATGCCATCTTTCCCAAAACGAATTAATAGATTTTGCTTTATATGGAGAATTGAAATTCTGTGGCAATTTTACATTAAACATCAAAGCAATGCCTATAGCCATATCACTATATCCACTAAAATCAAAATAAATTTGAAGCGTATAACAAAGTGCTAAAATAATTAGCATTCCTGAATTATAAGAATATAATTCCCCCCCAAATCCTGAATCCACTAATTTCCCTAACACATCAGCAATTAAAATCTTTTTAGACATTCCAATCGCCAATACATATACTCCTTTTGCAAAATTATCAATTTGAAAAGTGTATATCTCATTTTTCTTATATTGTTCAGAAAAATCTTGATATAGCATAATAGGGCCTTGTGTTATTTTAGGAAAGAACGAAGCAAATAACAGGTATTGTGTAAAATCAATTTCTGTAATTCTTCCTTTCCAAGAATCATATATTAAAGCAATAAACTGAAAAGTAAAAAAACTTATTCCTAAAGGCAAAAAAAGCTTTACTAAATTAAAATTTGCTTTAAAGGCCATATTCAATGTTGACAGAAAAAAATTAGTATACTTTAAAATTGCTAAGGCACAAAGATTTAAAGCAATTCCTAAAATTGACCATTTTTTACTTTTAAATCGGATAATTTTTTTAATAATCAAATAATTTACTATAATACAACCCAAAAAATAATACAAATATCTTATATTCGCATATCCGTAAAAAAACATATTAGCTCCTATAAGGTAATAAATAGCTATTCGCTTATTATTTAATTTTGCTAAAACAAAATAACCAATCAATGAAAGCGGCAAAAAAACGAATAGAAATATCCAAGTATTAAACGACATATTTTCCCTCCCATTTTACAACTCTATTCACTTCTATATAAAGCAAAATCATTCCCAACAACTACTTTTTCACTAATTTCCTCATCTTGGCCACATAATACTTTTCATGTTCCTCTCTTTAATTTTCCTCAGCATGATAATACTACTAACTATTCCTCGACTTTATCCATTTGTCTCTTTTCGCATTTGGTTCCCACTCTCCAGACTTGTTTACATAATAATCACCAATCCATGTATCTGACACCATAGCTCCATTAGATGCAAGATAATAGCATTTACCATTCACCCAACACCATCCTGTTACCATCCAACCTGATTTATCAAAATAATACCATTTCTTTTCAATATATTCCCAGTTGGATTTTGTATAACTTCCATCAGCGTGACAATACCACCAGTGCTCCCCTGATTTTATCCATTTGTCTCTTTTGGTATTTGGTTCCCACTCTCCAGACTTATTTACATAATAATCACCAATCCACGTATCAACTGCCATGGACGAATCTGGCATAAAATAATACCACTTAGTGCCAAACTGTTTCCATCCAGTTACCGCATCTCCATTTTTATCCAAATAATACCATCGTCCACTATCCTGCAGCCAACTTTCAGTCTGATATTTTCTTTCCGCAAGCCAATATCTCCATTTACTCTCCACCTTTACCCAGCAATTTTCTGTTTTCAAAGCACCCCGTTCGTCAAAACAAAGAACTTCTCCATCTACCATATATGCTTTTCCATCAGTAAAAACTCTACCGTTTTCATCAAAATAATACTTGCTTCCATTCAGATCCAGCCAACCTGCTTCTATTTTTTCATATTTTGTCGTAATTCCATTTTCATTAAATGTTGCAACTACCGCCGCTGAATCACTTGCTGTTGCATACATTTCAGAATGAGGAAGACAATCTTTTTCCCGCGCATTAAACCAGCTTTCATATCCTGTAATCACTACCGTTTTAGGATTTAAGGACGTCAAAAAATAAGTTGTATTATTAAAATCGATAGAATGATGAAGCATCTTCATTAAATCAATACTAATTGTCTTTCCACTATTCTTTTTAGATTCATCAATTTCCGGTGTTTCTATTCTGGTTTCTGGAAGATCCAAATCCACATCACTTTTCGCTGCATAATTAATAGATGAATAGTTCTTTTGCAATTCAATCGTCTTTGAAAGGGAATCTTCTTGCTGATATTGTTCTTCACTCCATAATTCTTCAATCAATTGATCTGCTACTTTTCTCGTATCTCCTTCTGTAGGATCTAAATCTGCAGTCAATAAAGCAGTCCACCCATATGCAGTAACTTTAGTTACAATACTATTATCATTCTCATCCGCCACAGACATCACTTGTCCATTTTCATCCCGATTGTGTTCTACATTCATTAACTCTAGAGACATATCTCCCAAACTCAAAAAACAATTTTCTGCATTTGTTTCTAAATCTGAGATAATCTGTGTCCCGTTTCTTTTCGCTGATTCAATAATACTGTCATATACATACCGATTATCCCATTTTCTATTTTCATCCCGAATATATTCATCCTTATATTCATTAATATATAACTTTTCAGTAGGAAACGCATCTAAAATCTCATCTCCACTCCCTATATGGTCACTGTGAGAATGTGTCGCAATATAAAAATCTAATTTTTCCACCCCTACCATTTTCAAATAACGAATCACTTGCTGTTCAAAACCAATCCCCTTTGTAATTCCACTTCGAAGTGGATATCTTTCATCTGTTCCATCCGGATAATCCCAATCTTCTCCTGAATCTACCATTCCGTAGTGTCCATTACTTTCTAATAGAATTGCATCTGTAGTGCTAGATAATGATATAAAATGAATTTTTGTTCGATTATCATTTTGAGCTTCTACACAACAAAGAGGGAGCAATAATATTGCTCCCATGATTAAACACATTTGAACTAGTTTTTTTATTCTCTTCTGCATATTATAGATCATCTCCATATGTATACTTTTTTATAGTATACATAATATTGTCTATTTTTTCCAGACTATTTTCACTTTTCGCCCATATATTTCTTAGCATCTTTCAAGAAACTAGACACAATCAAAACAATAACTGCGCCTATTGGGAACGCTGCGATAATGCTCACAGACTGCAAATTACTCATGGAACTCTCTGAAAATACCAACGCCATCGGAAGTAAAATCAACAACACACACCACATCAATTGTATCATTCTATGCGGATTTTCACCATCTTTCAAACGATGATAACTATAACAAGATGCTATTAACGCAATGGAATCAAATGAAGTAGCATAAAACGCCACCATAGTTATCAACAATAATACTAACACGAGCGGAGCACATGGTAAAGTTCTAATAATCGATATGATTACTTCATATAAATCTCCTGCATTTTCATAAATTGCAAGGAAATCTGCTTTTCCAGACACCTGAAGTCCAAGGGAATAATTTCCAAGAACAATAAAACTTACAATTGTCGATCCTACTCCAAACACATATCCTCCGAGAATTGTTTGTCGAACGGTACGTCCTTTAGAAATATTGCCTATAAAGAAAGGAGCTGCTACGCACCATACCATCCAATAAGCCCAGTAAAAAATTGTCCAGTTCTGCGGAAAAGACGTTGTTCTTTGCGGATCTGTATAGGTCGCAAGTTCAAAGAAATTTTGAAACATTCTCCCAAGCGCAGATACTCCGGTTTCAATAATATACTTAGCTTCACCCCCGAAGAACAATACAAAAGCTAACAATCCAAAAAACAAATATACACAAGATTTTGCGAGAATACTAATTCCTTTAAAGCCATGTAACAAAGAGTATGTATACACTATACATGTAACAATTAAAATCACTATAGTTACAACTGTTCGATTCAGTTGTACGTGAAACAGCTCATTAATAACACTCGACATTAAAGGAGTTGCTAAACTAAAGGTAGTAGCTGTTCCTGCAATCAATGCAAATACTGCCAAAAGGTCAATAAGTCTCCCCCAAATACCATCCGTATGTTTTCCAAGAATAGGTCGGCAAGCCTCTGAATATTTCTGTCTTTCTCTTTTTCTAACATGAAGCATAAATCCAAAAGCAACGGCTAATACAAGATAGAACCCCCATGGAATCAGACTCCAATGAAAAATCGGATATACACTTGCCCAATCCTGAATACTTCCAAGTTCTGCAATGTGTGGATCTGTTGCATACAAAATCCATTCCGAAAAGGAATAAAACAAAATATCAGCTGCCAACCCTGCGGTGAACATCATAGACCCCCATGCAAAAAAAGAATACTTGGGTTTTTCATCTGGTTTTCCTAATACAATATTTCCATACTTTGATCCCGCAACATAAAAAGAAATCAAAAACACACCCAATCCGATAATCAAATAATAAACTCCAAATGTATCACCTAAAACGAAACGAATCTGGCTAATAATTTTATTTGACTGTTCCGGCAGGAAAAAGAATAAAATACATAGTACCAAAATAATACCAAGCGGCAATAAAGTAATCATCCAATCAATCTTACTGCGTTCGAAATCTTTCGTATTTTTCTCCATATTATTTCCCTCCATTCACATATTTCTCATATGCCTTATCAATTTGAGCTAATTCTTCCAAATTATCCACTTCAATAATATCCCCAAATTTCATTTGGTGAATACCAAGTTGATATTCTGTTGGATAGCAAAACAATGCTACATCATCCCAATAAATCTGTCTGTTCTTTTTTTGTTCAAACTCTACTTCTAAGTGTTTTTTTAGTTTTTCTCCGTCTTCCTTTGACCATCTGGAAACACTAAACAATTGCCACCCATGATTACCTCCGGTTCTGCTGCACGATTCTACAACCTCATTCTTTAATGTCAATACCCACTCCTTCGTCTCTTCTTCTGTCCAAATACAATTATATCCTGACCGCTCAAATTCTGGTGCCAAAATCTCCGGATTATAAATAATTTGATCTCCATCAAGAATGATTGCATTCTCGATATATTTTCTTGCAACATAAAGAGAAGAAATATTATTGCATGTATCATAATAAGGATTTTCAATTAACTTTAATCCTTTATATTCCTGCTCTAATATTTGAAACTGTTCTTTCAGATAACCCACTACCACATATATTTCCGTAATCCCATTTTTGTGCAGCCCCCGAATCACTGTATCTATCATACGAATACCATTAACTCGTACCAGTGGTTTTGGCGTCTCTAATGTAACCGGCTGCATTCTTTTTCCAATTCCGGCAGCCATAATAATTGCTCTTTTTACTTTATACATTTTTCAGTTCTTCCTCTCCCAACATTTGTGCAACAATTCTGTAATATTCTTTCGCATATCGATATTGTTTCAAAGAATACTCTCCAAACTCAACACCACAGATTCGCTTATACTCACACCAGTTACTCCACAACAGACCACAAATTGCTATATAACAATATATTTTTATACGAATTGCTTCTTCCACTTGTCCTTCAAAATATGCATCAATTAGTTTATCAACCTGGTCTTTATTATACATTGCATAAATAGCAAACATAGCTATATCCACATGTACATCCTGCATACCGGCATACTCCCAATCAATCAGATAAATCTGATCGTCTTTCATCAGGAAGTTATCGCATACCGCATCAATATGAGTAAGCGCCCATTGCTTCGGCTGCCTGTCAATATATTTTTTCAACCAATACACATGCTCTTTCGTTGTTTTATAGTCACGATAAACAGATGATGCTCCTTGCCATAAACCCTCATAATATTCAATCTGTCCAAACAAATCAAATTCATGTTCTACGCTAAGATTAAGTTCGTGAAATTTTTTCAGATAGTTCATACATTTTTTTACATCCGCATCATTTGAACTATCACATGTCCTTGTTCCTTCTATATATTCGGTAATTTTATAGCCGTTCTCCGGACACATATAAATAACAGGATCTGTAATATTTTTCCCATTCAATTGTTCATATACTGCATATTCCTGACTGCGATTAATCATCTTATCTGTTCCCTCTCCCGGAATACGCATTATGTATTTTTTATCCTTGCAGCAAAATGCAAATGAACGGTTTGTCATTCCTTTTTTCAACGAACAGATATTTGTAATTTCTTTTTCTTCACATCTAAACACTTGACAGATTAATTGAATCACATCCGATTGCAGATGATCCGAATCACTATCAAGTTCTCTAAGCTGTTCATATGTATTAATTTCGTGGACTTTTTTATGTTCAATTTCTTTCGGTGCAACAAACATACGGTCTTTATTAAGTAATGCTAGTTCCCAAAACGATTGATCATATTCTTTTCTTGAAACCAGTTCTCTGATTCTCTCTATTAACGAATCAGCTTCTTCCTTAAGAATATAGGAAATTCCAATCATCGTGTTTCCAATTTCATTTTTTCTCACATTTACTAACTCTTTTTTCCGATTCACACGAACAGAACTTCTCTCATCCAATTGGTCTGTTACCATATACCACGAATACCATTCTCGCACAGAAAACGGATTTTTTTCACACCAGATATCGCATGGAACAATATATGTATTTCCCAATTTATTCATCACTTGATACAATGAATGAAGATTATTTTTAGTAACATAGTCTTTGTTAAACACCAGATTTACATTATATTTGTCAATCAAATATTCATATTGTTCTTTCATAAAGCCTACAACAATATCTATTTCTGATACTCCTACCTCATGCAACTGCCGAATAAGACGTTCAATCAATGGTTCTCCTTTTATTTCCAGCAATCCTTTAGGAACTTCAACATTGATAGGCACCATCCGCATTCCATATCCTGCTGCCAATATTACTGCATTCTTAGGCTTTTTCTCTTTTAATTCCTTTAAAGCTTTTTCTGTAACTTCTTTCTTTTCATTCAAATATCCTTCTTTAATAAGTGCCTTTAAAGATTGGTTAACCTTACCTACAGAATACCCTAATCTCTTGGCTACCTCTCTTTGATTACCATATTGATATTCTAAAATACTGTTCATAATTTCATATTCTTGAATGTTCATGTATTTATCTCCAATCATTTTTGTGAACAATCTGATTATATACCTATCCTTTATAAAAAGCAAGAAATTTATAATAATAATTTAAGGGTATCGAAAACTCATCATTGTATGGTAAGTTTTCGATACCCTTTTTAATATAGCTTTTTTTGCAACTATTTTACTAATAAATGACTACCTTTGTACCTCTTGGTATGTTATCATAAATCCATTTTGCATTATTTACATCTAATCTTACACATCCATGAGACAATTGCATACCCAATCTTCCGTCAATAATTTTACTTGGTCTTGATGTTTGTGCATAAAGTACACTATGGAAAAGATAGTTCCCCTTAAACTGTGTATAATAAAAACAACGAGCTCTTCCAGAATCAAAATAATACCCTTTTCCCTGAACTGTAAATGTTCCTGATACTGTTGGTGTTGATGGCTTTCCTGGCGAACAGCTCCAAAACTTGCTTTGCTTCCAATTTCCTGCTTTACCAGTATAAATTCCCACTCTACAAGCTGATCTATCCACCAAGATAAGATATCTAGTATTACTTGCATAAGACTGGGCTTTCGCCAACATTTTCATCTCTGTACTGGAAACCATAGCACCACTATCTGTGAGTTTCCAACCATCTATACTTACATTACGTGCCATCGCACATTCCACACCACCATGAGGATCGTTTGCAGTATAGAAATAATACCAATTACCACCTATTACTTTCCAACCAGTTCTGGCCGCTCCGTCCGACCCAAAGTAATACCACAAACCATTCATCAAAGTCCAGTTGGTTCTCATTGAACCATTAGCATTAAAGAAATACCATTGTGAACCCAGTTTTTTCCAACCATTAGACACCATTTTATTGTGATTACTCGGATCCATATAATACCATGTATTTCCCACTTTTTTCCAACCAGAAACTATCTGTCCTGTATGATCATCATAATAATACCAACTTCCATTCTCTGAATACCATCCTGCTCGCATTGCTCCGGATGACATAAAAAAGTATGTTTTGTCTCCTATTATCCTTTCACACCCCGCCAGCATCACTCCTGGATATTCCTCATTTGAAGCATCCAAATAGTACCATTTCCCAGACACTTTCTGCCAACCCGTTAACATTGCTCCACTTTGATCGGTATAATACCAGCCCTCTGGCCGTATTACCCAACCTACCGGCATTGCTCCATTTTTATCAAAGAAATATGTACTTACCCCTATTTTTCTTGCACAGTCTGACAACATTAAGCCCGGATGCTCTTCATTTGTTCCATCCAGATAATACCACTTTCCTGATATTTTCTGCCAACCATATAGTTTTTCTCCCTGTTGATTATAGTAATACCAGCCATTATGTTGCTTATTAAAATACCAGCCATAATGTTTTTCTTCTTCTTTATTTGTATCATTTTTATCCAAATCTTCTTGATTATCTGTAATCACGTTATTAGCATTGACATTATCTGTATCATTTAACCCATTGGCAGATGCATCGTTGTCACAAACATCCGGTGTTTTTTTATTTTCTTCATAAATATAATTACTATCACTGATTGATGGTTCTGAAGCGTCTTCTCCAAAAACAGTAATCGCATTAAACATCACCAATAACATTACTATCAGAAAAAAACTTTTCTTTTTCAATGTGTTATTCCTCCTTCTATACTCCACTTGTCTTTAAGCTATCAATCTGAACACGTATTTTATTTCCATATCCTACGGACGTAGCCCAGCCTAATCCTTGGGGATTTTCCTTCTGTCCTAACCACTCAACATATTTTGCACAACCTTTGGTCACATATTTAAACCGTTCATCGACGCAAAAATTTGCAAGTGTTTTTTCCGTTATGGTATCAGATGCATATGCTTTCAAGTGCTGAATTTGAGCACGAATCCCCATACGTACACCTTCTGTTCCATATTTAGAAAAGTCAGCTCCTAAAGCACCACCATCCGTCGCTCCCAGACCTGCAAAATTAAACTGCCCAATCTTCACCTGCCCCTTAAACTGTAACCAGCCTGTTTCATGCATAGCCTGCGCGAAAGCCACTTCAACTCGAATATTCTCACTCTGAGCCTCCTCGTAATATATTTGACAAAATTCTTCAAGACTATTTACACCACCGGGACGATATGAATCCACCGGAAAAGTGATCGGAGAATTCTCAGCGTACCATCTTACCATCTGTTCTACAGTAACAGTGTTTTCTCCTTCAATTGTATAATACTTTTCAACGGAAGGTTTATCTGTTGGTTCTCCTTCAATCGGCGGCTTACTTGTAGGATTAGGGTTCCATACTCCAGATGATTCCAAATAATACCATTTATTTCCTATGTATTGCCAACCGGTGAGCATTGCTCCACTCCCGTTCATATAGTACCAATGTCCGCTAATCAATTGCCAGCCAGTTGTTTTATATCCATACTTGTCGTAATAATACCATTTATTCCCTACAATACGCCACCCCGTATACCATGCTCCTGTCTGCTCATCTAAATACCATTTTGTTCCACCTATATTCTGTTCACCCTTTAACATATAACCGGAACCATTAAAATAATACCAGATATTTTCTATCTTTTGCCAGCCGGTAAGCATCCATCCACTACTGTTAAAATAACATGTCTGACTTCCTATATTTTGCAACCCCGTCAGCATCACGCCACTTTCATTCATATAGTACCAATGTCCACCAATCAGTTGCCAGCCAGTTATCTTATATCCATAATTATTATAATAATACCATTTATTCTCTACAATACGCCATCCCGTATACCATGCTCCTGTCTGCTCATCTAAATACCATTTTGTTCCGCCTATATTCTGTTCACCCTTTAACATATAACCGGAACTATTAAAATAATACCAGATATTTTCTATCTTTTGCCAGCCGGTGAGCATCCATCCACTACTGTTAAAATAGCAAGTGTGACTTCCTATATTTTGCAGCCCCGTCAGCATTTTCCCACTTCCGCTCAGGTAGTACCAATGTCCATCCAAATATTGCCAGCCAGTAAGCATTACTCCACTTTCATTCATATAATACCAATAGCCATCTAGCGATTGCCAGCCGGTTAACATTACTCCACTCCCATTCATATAGTACCAATGTCCATCCAAATATTGCCAACCGGTTAACATATATCCATTTTTATCAAAATAATACCATTTATCAGAAATATACTTCCAACTATTGACTACATATTTTCCACTTCCGTCTTTCCATTGCCATTTACCATTAGAAGCTAATTCCCAAACACCTTTGGATAATCCATAATATTTTGCAATCCCTGTTGCATCTGCAATCCCTAAAGAACGTAATTTCGCATCACTTGATAAATACTTAGAAGCATCTCCGGAATTGCTGACAAAAGCATGTTCAATAATCAATCCTGGGAAGCCATTGCGTATTGAATTTTTAATAACTGCATATGTATCATTTTTTTTCACGCCACGATTATAAAGCCCTAATGAAACCAATTCGTTTTCAATTTTTTGTGCCAAGGATTTTCCATCACTACTCGATGAAGGATAATATACTTCTGCCCCCTTAGGCGAAGAACTAGTGGATGAATTCAAATGAAAACTCACAAAAGAAGATGCGCCTTTTTCCGCTGCCCATTGTACACGTTTCTCTATATCTCGTACATTTCCATTTGAAACGCCAATTGTTTCAGGATATGGACATTCAGCTCCTTCTCGCGTCATATAAACAGTAATACCATAATATTGTTCCAACTCTTGCTTACAATACTGAGCAATCTTTAAAGTAGCCTCTTGTTCTTTCACCCCATAACCAGAAGCTCCTGCATGACTCGAGTCATGTCCTGGATCTAATACAACAACTACATTACTTTTTTTAGCCTGTCTACTTCTGGCTACAGGCACAACATCTTCTGACACTTGTTCTAATGCATTACTTACATCTGATACAATAGCACTTTCATTATTATCAGAAATAACTACTGCTTCTTCTACCTCTTCTTCAGTTATATCTGTATTTTCAGAAAACATAGCATATTCTGAAGATTCTTCTCCAACCTCAAAAGAAGCTTCTATTCCTTCATCTTCTAACAGTAATTCATACTCAGCATTTCCAGAAGTATATTTAACCTTGGTAACTGTATAAATCCCCTCTTTTTCAAACTCTTTACTGAAAAGATACGTCTGCTCTTCACTTTTATTTGCTTTTAACTCCATTTCCTGTCCAGATTCTGATTCATATACCAAAGTAACTGCATCAATCTCATCTGGTGCCTGAGCTAAGGATACCACAATATTCTCTGTATCTCGTATTCCCATATCAGGACTTTTTATATACAGATATTCTATTTCGGGCAATAAATTTTTTTTACCATTTTGTGCATCTGCTTTCGCCTGAGTCCCCATCACAGAAAACACAGAACAAAATACCGTGATAGCTATGAGCCCTATTACTGATCTCAATCTTTTAATTTGCATTATTCTCCCTCTCTTATGTTATAAATTACGACGTTGTTGCATAAGTAGTTTTATTATACAACATTTGGCAACAACATTCAAGATTGTAAGCTACTCATACCCCCCCTTGAGTTTCCACAGTTTTATCCACGGACTCCTGTTTTGACAGGATATACTATAAACAACTTTCAAAAAATGCCCAAAATATAAGGAATCCTTTCCCTTTTTGATGTAAAATTTAATCGCCACAAAAAAATCGTACTAAACAAAAAGAAGGAGGATTCCCTGTGGTTAATTTTACATCAAATACTTATCAAATGAAACGGGAAATTTTATCTTTTTCCAATAAAATTTCTAAAAACCTTCCTAAACCGGGAAAAAAGTTTATGGCCGACATGAATTATGGCATTCTTGCTTCCGGCAGTTGCCTGCTTACCGACATCGTTGACCAGTTACATGAACCGTCTAGAAAGATCAATATCGTTGACCGTCTTTCCAAACATCTTGCGAAAGGAACTTCTGAAGATGTGTTACGGTCTTATCTGGCACAGGTTAAAAAATGGTGTCCGGAGCATCCTGTTGTTCATATCGATGACAGCGATGTTGTGAAACCTGACGGTTACAAATTTGAATCTCTCGGTTGGGTGCGCGATGGTTCTGAAAGTACTGCAACAAAGAATATTTATAAAAAAGGATATCATGTTACAGAAGCTACTGTCCTTACCAATAGCAATCATCCGGTCAGTATCTTCTCTGAAATTCATTCTTCTGAAGAGAAGAATTTCACATCCATCAATACGGTGACTTTTTCTGCCATGGATCGTGGCTATGATGATAATAAAATGTTTCTGAAACTGGATTCCTTGCATCAGGATTATGTGATCCGACTGACTGCAAAGCGCAAACTCCTCTACTACAATAAATGGGTGTTTGCTACGGAACTACGCAACCGAAGAAAAGGCAAGGTGAAACTCCCGTTGTCTTACAAGGGGAAGAAGCATAATGCCTATCTTTCTCACGTAAAAGTACAAATCACTGCTTCCAGAAAAGATATTTATCTCGTTCTTGTCTATGGCATTACGGAACATCCCATGATGCTTGCAACAAACAAAGAAATCAAGTCAAAAGACGATGTGATAAAGATTGCAAAACTGTATTTTTCCAGATGGAAGATTGAAGAATACTTTCGTTGTAAAAAGCAGATGTTTCAATTAGAAAACTTTCGGGTGCGGAAACTAAAGGCAATCAATGCACTAAATTTTCACATACTTTGTGTATGGCATTTCTAAATCAGATTTCTCTGAAGTCAGAAACAAATGCTCTTAAGGTTGCTATTATACAGACCGCAGATCCGGTCAAAGAAAAAATAGTATTCTGCTATTACCGGTTGGCAAAAGGCATCTCAGGCATACTGTCGTATGCAAAGGAAGGCATCAGGCTCTGTTTCAGGACGAAGCGTCCTGCATACCGTCAACTTCGCCTAAAGCTGGCCGTTTAAATAGATAAAAGAATATGTCTCCCAAAGTCCGGTTTCGGCGGGGCTTATTAAAGTGCCTCTATTCAAAGAACTGCCATTCCATATCTCTCATAAAAACGGCAGATTGGTGCTTTAGACAGACATATCCATTTTTCAATTACACTTTGCGGAAACTCAAGATACCCCCACATAGACAAACAAATTACTTTTTGATATACTTAATTCAAAAAGGAGAAAGATAACATATGAAAGATAAGAAATATACATTTTCACATACCATTTTACTTACATTTTGCATTCTCATACTTACACTATTTTCAGCAATTGACGTGAATGCAGAAAACGAATCTGAAACCGCAGGTGCTTCGCTTGGAAAACCGGCAAGTTATTATGAAGACAATATGGTCTCTACTTTTTCTGCAAAAGTCGCAGGTTGGCATCTGAATTCTACAGGTTGGTGGTATGAATACAGTGACGGTAGTTGGCCAGCGAATTCTTGGCGAAAAATCGATGGAAAATGGCATTATTTTAACTCCAGTGGATACTGGGTAGATGACAATAGGCATGAAACCGGTTCTTTAAAAGGTATGGATGTATCAGCATGGCAGGGTAGTATAGACTGGAAGGCTGTGAAAGATGATGGCATCCAATTTGCTTTCATTAGAATTGGCCACGGTACACACACTATAGATACGTATTATCAAAGAAATATGGCTGAAGCAACTAAAAACGAAATTCCTGTTGGCGTCTACTTTTATAGCACTGCTCTTACTCCTAACACTGCCGTGTTGGATGCCCGGTTTGTAATTGAAAATTTAAAAGGATACAAAGTCTCTTATCCTGTAGTTATAGACCTTGAAGACAAAGTACAAAACGGGTTAAGTAAAACTCAGATAGGTATTATCGCCCGCGCATATTGTGACGAAATACGCAAAGCCGGTTATACACCTATGATTTATATGAATGAATATTGGCACTCAACTAAAATTGATCATTCTCAAATCCAGGGAATTGATAAATGGATTGCCCGCTATAATGGTACGTATAATGAGTCTATTTCACGTAATATCTGGCAATGCTGTAGTACTGGAAAAATAAACGGAGTTAACGGGCGAGTTGATATTGATTTTGGATACAAAGATTACACAAAATATATCACTCCTAGAACCGCACCTGTTTCCAATTACTATACTTCCCGTGTCCCTATTGGTTGGGTTAAGAATTTGACCGGATGGTGGTATTCTAATTATGACGGTAGTTACCTCAAAAATACATGGAGCTACCTCTCAGGACACTGGTATTATTTTAATGTTCAAGGATACATGGTTACCGGTTGGCAGTTTATAGACAACAACTAGTATTACATGGATGGCAATGGCGTTATGAAGACAGGTTGGCAATTCATCAATAACAGATGGTATTACATGAATAGTTCCGGTGCTATGAAAACCGGCTGGCAAACCATTGGTGGCAAATGGTATTATTTAGATCCTTCTGGTGCTATGAAAACTGGCTGGCAAGCCATTGGCGGCAAATGGTATTATTTAGATGCTTCCGGTGCTATGAAAACTGGCTGGCTTCTTCTTGGTAATACTTGGTATTACCTAAATAGAAGCGGTGTCATGCTCACCGGCACACATACAATAAATGGTGCAAAACACACATTTAACTCTAGTGGCGCTATGATTTAAGTCTTCAAAAAGTAATACAGCGAGCCTTTTGTATATTCACAAAAAGCTCGCTGTATTTAATAAACTAAAAGTTACTCAAATCTAGTCAGATAATCTGAATACTCTGCATGTCCTGAATATAATACTTCTCCTTCTTCTGTTATTTTAATTCCATCACACTGATACGCGTCCAGATAAGTATTAACTACACAGCCAAGCAATTCAACTTCCCCTGCTGTACCCAAACTTCTCAATTGTTCTCCAAAGGCATTATTCACATCAATAAACAGTTTCTCATTTTCTTGCTTCAAGGATAAAATCTCACTTTCTCCCTGAAGTACTCCTGCTTCTTTTAACAAATCCCAAATCACCTGCTCATTAACTGTCTCACATTCTTCTTCTGTTGCAACTACTGTTCCATCTGATTCATTAATACTATAAACATTAACAAGCACTGGCTTATCTTCATTTTCTTCATTCTTATTATCCATGTCAGCTTCGTTTTCTTCTTGTTCTTGTGTATCCTTTTCTTCCTCGACAATATCTACGGATTCTTTTTGTGCTTCTGATTCAGATTCTCGTTTGTCAGAACAAGCCACTACTGAAAAAATCATAATAAATAATACTCCGAATAACAATAATTTCTTCATAATCTTAACCTCCTTATAAATATCTTCTAACATTTGACAAATGATTTTTTGTATCCCATTTTTCATAATAGAAAACGTCTTGCATTAAAGTTCCATATTTAGCATTTAATGCATGCATTAATAATCCATCTCCCAAATATAATGCAACATGATTAACCCGCGAACCGCTTTTATATACAAGAATATCCCCCGGTTTCCATGCTGACATATTATTTTTGTCTACCGCAATTCCACCAGCTGCCTGTGGAGCACTTGTTGATGGAATATCTACTCCCAAAAACTTTAATGCCCACTTAGTAAAACCACTGCAATCCCAACCTGATGGGCTACATCCTCCGGATTTATAAGGCACACCAACATACGATTTTATTTGCTCAATCTTCCCCTCTATCTGACCTTCCGGAAATGCTTTTCCGCTTTCATATACCGCCCAACCATCAATCACTTTATTCACAGCCATGGTTCCCCAACCATCGCCATTTCCTCTGTTACTATCGTTCTCACCGTAGAAATAGTACCAACTTCCGCCAATACTCTGCCAACCAGTCTGCATTGCTCCGCTTCCATTCAGATAATACCATTTACCTCCTAGCCACTGCCAGCCAGTCAACATTGCTCCGGAACCATTCAAGTAATACCAATTATCTCCTACATACTGCCAGCCAGTTGTCATAATTCCATCTTCATTCAGATAATACCATTTACCTCCTAGCCACTGCCAACCTTTTAACGCTGCTCCACCTGAAGTATGATAAGACCATTTACTATCTTGTAATACCCATCCGGTCTGCATATAACCTCTACTATCAAATACATACATCACACCATTAATCATTTTCCAACAACTCGTGAAATAACTACCATCACTTAGTTCATACCACCAACCAATTTTATTTCGTTTCCAGACTCCTTTTAATTTTTCTATACTTCTTATGTTAATATGCCCACAGTCTACACACTTTTGCTCTTGTTTCCCCTCACTATCATATGTTGGTTTCTCGACAACTATCCACTCACCATATGTATGTTCTTTTAAAGGAATCCTCTCTTCACTTCCTTCTTTTGATTCTCCGCAAATTATACAATGTATACTCTGAATTCCTTCTTCTGTACAAGTTGCTTCTTTATCTACAATCATTTCACCAGCATATTGATGAACACACTCTGTTTCTCTAGCCAGTGTTGTTCCTATGGTTTCTTCGCCACTGTTTCCCTTCAAATTATTATCTCGCTCTACTATCTGCCCCTCTTCAGCATTTACAATTTCTCCATTTACCGGAATACTCAAAACACATGCCATTGCCAAAACTACTCCCGCAAACGCCCCACTTATATTTTTTAGTTTCACTTCTCTCTTATCTCCTTATAACAAATATAGCTTTTCGTATTTTTATTTTGCCAAAAAACTCAATCATGGCTCATTATTTCCTTATTATTTTGTGCAATGAATTTCATTTATTCTCAATACAACTTGCCTCATAAAAGTAATTACTTGAGCAACTCAAAAATATACAACTTCTTTTTACATATAAATCCCCCTATACAACACAAACACTTTACTATGTCGAATTATATCATAAAAACCACTTATTTGTCCATGTTCCTTCGTATATGAAGTTGTGCAGTTCCGTTGAAATATCGTGAAAAAATCCCATAGATATTATTCAGATTTTCACACAAAAAGAGAGCGCGCTCTTGCACTCTCTGTCTAATCACCACCAATATAATAAAATCGTTTATATTTCCCATATTATCCTAGCTACATTCCTCATACTTTTCACAGTACACCTCAGCTTCTTCCTCTGTAAGTTCAAAATATTTTACAAGCTTTTTGATAATCTCTTCTTTCGTCTTTCCGCCTTCTTGATTATCCCGAATCAAAGCTTTGATTCCAATCTGTCTTCCACATTCCATTCCAACTTCCAGAGATGCCTCTCTCTCCTGCCTCATATGCTTTTCTCATCATATTCATAAATACTCATTTTCTTCGCCTCCGCCCTGTTTTTACTCAAGAACTCCGACAAAATCCCTTCTTTTATACATTCTGTAATTGCACGCTCAACTGCTTTATCTATTGATTCTTCTTCCGCATATTTTCGCACTCTTTCTGTATACTCCGAATAGTCTCTTAAAGTTTTACACATCCCCATAAGTTCCTCATTATGTCCGGGATTAATATTAATCAGCACCGCTTCCAGATCTAGCGCATAGCGTTCTTCTTTACCCGCTTGGTTCCATACAAGTTAGCATCTTTTGTAAGGTCAGAATATAGATCAGATACATAAAACAAAAATCTCAACGGAAGATTCGGGCTATATGTAGATTGATGTTCATAAAGTGACAATCTGGAATCAATCAAAAATGAAATATCATTGTGCATAGACATGTAGATCGCATTTTGGAGTGTATTAATCTCCAGTTCTTCAGGATTCTGATAATCTGTTCCATTGATTGCATTATATAACTGCAATAACTCTTCACGCCGGCTGAATATCATTTCAAATAATCTTGCCTTAAACATACGATTTACAGTTTTTTGAAGTCCCTTCTGCTATTGTCGTATTGGAATACAAAAGCATTGAGATTTCAACTGATTTCTTTAGATAATGGATGCGCCATGCGCTTAGAATATAGAAATATAATGCTTTGCTTGGATTATAGCATATTTAGAGCATAATTTCTATTCTAATTTCTATAAACAAAAGTGGTGTAACCCTTCAAGGTTACACCACGACTCTTCTTTATTTACTTTTCAACAAGCAAGACGATAAGCCGGGTTATGTCGTTGAGTAATCATCTATCTAGCCCCACCGTTACCGGTGAGATCAAGCAACCTACCTAAGACGTGACGGGCCGCCACATTGTCTTTATCCGGTCTTGCTTCGGATGGG
>ERZ826396.358-NODE-358-length-67746-cov-4.235172_pt1 | contig 67746 bp, 50 predicted proteins | sample MGYA00519926_ERZ826396 | MGnify/ENA primary metagenome ERZ826396 (study PRJEB31778, sample SAMEA3449230) | human gut metagenome | biome: human gut; feature: human-associated habitat; material: faeces | place: United Kingdom | collected 2010/2012 ... | reverse complement strand
CCCGCTTGTTCGCCGGCCAATCTGAAGAGGCGAACCACCCGTTCCCGAAGCCGACATCGGGAACAAAATCGACAAAAAAAGGAAGGTCCGGAGGCGTCTTATTCAAAAAGGCCGACTGACTGATTGACGTCAGTACTGACTGAATTCAGTACTGACTGACTGAAGCACTGACTGACTGAAGTACTGACTGACTGAAGTACTGACTGACTGAAGTCACGGTTTTGCTGTTTCGCTGTTGTGTTGACACACTGTTTTGTTGTTTTGCGGACATATTGATTTGCGGATACCAGCTGGACACATAGGGCTGGAGCGACAACAAGACTTTGGTCGTTGCCCACATTCTTGCATCGGGGAGGGTTGGGCGCTGCGCCTACGGCGGAGGCCCGATAAATACACGATAGAAACCACAGAAACAGGCCATACGCCTCAAAAACCACCGCAGAGTACAACTTATATCGCCAAGTTCCATCATGGCTTAAACGCGAGAAAAATGGGCAACAAATTGATCTTAGGTGGCAGCAGGGATCGAGGACGGTGGACGAAAGATGAGCCAGGGAACGAGAGACACGACACACAGCCGAAGCATGGTTTTTCTCCTTTCCATCGGTAGCATCTTCAAAAGTGGGCCGGAGCGAATACGACAACCTTTTCCGCGGGGAAATGGCTCTACTGAGAGCGGCTTTTCGCTGCGGAAACCCCACCGGGGCCTGAGGTTGGCATTTCGCGCCGGGCCCTTACCTTGCTGCCGGATGAAAAGGAGCAGGACTCACAACCGCCCGATGTCGTTTTCCTCGCTGGAGAGGCTTTTCTTCGGATGTCCCTCCCATCAAAACATTACGGGATCAAAATGACCGATTTTGTTAGATTTATCTTAATTTTGTATTCATCGATATTCGAGAAACACGCCCCACAATCTATTCGCTTTGCTTATGACTCGTTGTCTATATCACGCCTCGATACACGAATTTTTACAGCTGTCCCCTGAGGCTCTGTTGGGAACCTTCGTGGATAACTATCACGGAGTTGCTATGACCACAACCAATGAAGCCTGGGCCGATGAAATCCGCATCATGCAAGAGGTTCTGCTACCGTGGAAGGATGAAGATGGACAGGTCATTTTCGAGTACGACATTCCACGACTCGGAAAGCGAATCGATGTTGTTCTGCTGCTTCGTGGGCTTATCTTCTGCCTCGAGTTCAAGACTAGACAAGAGGCTAAGAAGGAGAATATGCAGTCATATATCGAGCAAGTATTAGATTATGCTTTGGATCTGAAGAATTTTCACTTGCTGAGCCAAAATAGGATCATTGTCCCCATTCTCATACATCCCTGGATCAGTAAAAGTTCAAGCGTATTCCAAGCCTCTGTATATGATGATTCCATATACAACCCACTGTTAACAGGGCCAGCTGGTCTACAACAGCTCATTGCCGATGTTCTGGCACATGCTGGAGCCACAGCGCCAGATCCAAGTCTGGGAGCCGACTGGATCATCAGCCCCTACTCACCCACTCCGACCATCATCGAGGCAGCCAAAAGGCTCTACGAGAACCATTCGGTAGAGGATATCACTCGTCATGAGGCGGACAAGGTATCGACCGATCGCACGATTGCATATATCCTCGATGTGATCAAGACCAGTCGAGAGAAGGGCGAGAAGAGCATCTGTTTTGTTACGGGCGTACCAGGAGCCGGGAAGACGTTGGTCGGATTGGATGTTGCCGTCAAACAATCCTACCAAAATGGCGAGAAATTGAGCGAGGATGAAGGGGCCGTTTATCTTTCGGGCAACGGGCCGTTAGTTGCGGTGCTGACCGAGGCTCTGGCCATCGACAACCAGAAGAAGTGCCAAGCTCGGGGCGAGAAAAAGAATCGGTCGGATTCGCGAAGGGAGGTTGGCAAATTCATCCAGATTATCCACCGCTATCGGGACAACATGCTGGCCAAGCTAAAAACTCCGATTGAGAATGGCGTCCTTGAGATTGATCCCAAGAAAGCGATCAAGCTTGCCAAAGCCGGTTATGGAGAGGTGGAACATGTCGCCATTTTTGACGAAGCGCAGCGTTCATGGACCCACAAACGGCTCGCAGATTACCTCAAACGCGGAGGAACCTACGGCAACAAACTCAAGATTCAGAACTTCCCCTACTCCGAGGCGGCCTTTCTCATTTGGTCGCTGGATCAACGGGAGGATTGGGCAACGATTGTATGCTTGGTAGGTGGCGGGCAGGAGATCAACACCGGAGAGGCCGGCATTTCGGAATGGATCAAGGCCCTCAACGAGAAATTTACACACTGGAGGATCTACATCTCCGACAAGCTAACCGAGGCGGAATATGCCGAAGGACGTGTCAATGAACTACTGGCCGGTAATGACAAAGTGAACTTCTCTCCGGAACTCCATCTGGGGGTTAGTCTGCGTTCGTTTAGAGCCGAGAACCTCTCCGCTTTTGTGCACGCCTTGCTCTCCTTCAACCCGGACGCTGCTGCGCTGTACGACACGATCAAAGCACACTATCCGATTGTTCTGACCCGAGATATGGCCAAGGCAAGGGCTTGGCTACGCAAGCACACCCGAGGCTCACAACGCTCCGGCGTTCTCGTCAGCAAGACTGCCGCACGCTTTAAGCCGCTGGCCGTCGATGTTCTGGGCCAAGGCGACGAAAATGCTGTCCACTGGTTCCTGATGGATAAGACTGACATCAGGTCTTCAAACTACCTCGAGGATGCGGCAACCGAGATCCAGGTACAAGGGCTTGAACTGGATTATACCTGCGTCCTTTGGGATGCCGATCTGCGCTGCGAGAACGGACGTTGGCGATACTTCAATTTCAACGGCCGAACTGCCTGGCGCGAAGAATCAGGGCAAACCGAAAGCAGCCTCGAACGAAGGAAATACATGCTGAATGCCTACCGTGTCCTCCTAACACGCGCCCGTATCGGCATGGTCATTTGCGTTCCAGAAGGCAATTCCAACAAGACCGTCGATGGTTTCCCGGAAGATACAACCCGACTACCTGAGTTTTATAACGGTACCTACGAATACCTCAAGTCAATAGGTTTGGAGGAGATATAATCGAATAATTAATCATGTGTCTTTATTAGATAGGGCACTCACAAAAGACCATTTATGGAAGCCTCACCTCAAGAATTATTATCTCAATACAGCGAGATTCGAGAATGCGATTTTAAAGAACGCCATTATTCCGTTCGAGATAACGGTGCAATATACCGGCATCCCAAAAAAGATTGCCGCCCATCCAAACTGGACTGTATATGGACCTTTGGGTCCAAAGACAATAAAACAGGTTATATGCTCTATGGTGGAGTTCGCGTTCATCAAATCGTCGCAACAGCGTTTCATGGAACACCTGATGATCCACATATGGTCATCGATCACAAAGATACAAACAGATGTAACAATCGCCCTGAAAATCTTGCATGGGTTACTCGGTTGGAGAATGCTCTCAACAACCCCATAACCAGAAACAAAATCAAATATTTATGTGGTTCAATCGAGGCTTTTTTAGAGGATCCCTCCATTCTGCGTGAATCTGCATCAGATCCCAATACCGGTTGGATGCGTACTGTATCAAAGGAAGAAGCAGCAAAATGCCTTAAAAATCTTGAAAGATGGGCAAAGGAAGATAACACTACCCCAAAATCAACAAATGAAAGCAAAGGAATCGGAGAATGGATCTACCAAGACAGCCCAGACAGCGGACTCGGATCATCTTGGAATCTAACTTGGGATTCAAAAGAAATACATAAATCATATGCTCAGCAACGGGCTGAAATCGAAGCTGAAACTGCCAGACACTACGAAGAACAACTCTCACTCAAAGAATCTCTAACACCTGGAGCAAAACAAATACATTGGAAGGTCCCAACAGAGTTTCCATTGTGTCCCAACACTCATACAGAAACACCATTACAAGACTACATAGCAAATTTAAATCCGACAGCAGTATTTTGTCAAAATCAATACTATCATTCAGAAGTCATTAAAGCAGAACTTTCTTTAGACAAAACACATATAGCAGTGCTTACGACCACTAGCGGAGTTACCAATTTTGCCCTCACAGAAATCAGATACGAAGATGGATTTTATATACACGAAAGTATCCGCACGTTCTTTACTGAAGAAGGAGCTGAAAAATACTACACACTATCCCTTGGCAAAGAATGGGCCGGAGGAGATGTTCTGGAAGATTATTGTTAATTATTAATACTTCTGTGAGAAAATCATTCAAAGTCAAAATGAAGCTCATTTACCTAAAAGATATAGACAAAAGCATTTTGTATCAAGGATTTACCATCCGCACGGCATTACTCAACCAGTTTATTGATTTTTTCGGGAAACTGGCTATTGGTGAAACTCGAAGAATATCTATAATGTGGGATAATCAGCTCTTCACAGATATAGATGTTATCAATCAAAATTTCAATAGAGTACGATATCCCAACCATCCTGAGATGTATCAGGTAAGGTATAGTCCCAACCACCCTTTTGCCAAGGCGTTGCGTCTTGCTTTCCCGGAGTTAACACAATACCTTGAACAGCAGCTGGCTCTAAAAAAAGAACTTACTCAACAAGGGGTCAAGACACACAACATTCGAATTCCAAACGAACTACGAAGTTCTATCGTGTTCTATGCGACTGCGAATAAAGACATCTGGGAGGCAGTTTCGATCCCCGCTCATGAAATAAACCAAGCTAAACAAGAGCTTATAGCTCACCCCATCGAAGAGTCGCTGCTTGAAAGTTTATTGTTGAATGACGAAACAGCCCAAATTATTGAGAGGCCACATTTAGCAAGAATCAGAAGAATAGATAAAAATGTCTGCCTGAATCTCAAGAGGCTGTATGGGTATCGCTGTCAGATATGTGGCCAACTCATTACATTACCCTATGGAGGACAATACCATGTGATTGATGCACATCACATAGATCCTTTTAGCACCTCTCTCAATAATAATTTTAGCAACATTGTTATTCTATGTCCAAATCACCATCGAATCATACATGCCTATAATCCCCATTTTACGTCGAAAACCAAAGAATTCGTCTACGCAAACGGATACAGAGACAAGTTAAGCTTGAACCTACATTTATAACAGACACAATTCATGAGGCTACAATAAGTGATCTATTTCATCGTTGATACCGATACAGCTCAAAACCAGAATTGCAAACCAGACTTGGATAAGGCAATTGGACGTTACACTGGTAAGTGTATTTTCGATAGATGGGGTGCATACGGAATCCCTCTTTTGTCAAGTCTCGACGAACGGCAAAATAGGCTATCCCGTGCGGAGCTAACAAATGGTCGATATCCATCATCACCTCGGCCTGTGCATAAGGTTCCAGCACGTTCAAGACATAAATGCACATAATCGTATCGAATTCCCCTTCGGGGTATTCCGGACGATAATAGCAATCATACCCCGTAATATCATGTCCCTGCCGTCTCAGTTCATCCGTATCGAAACCGAGCCCACATCCAAAATCGAGAATCCGCCCCTTCAGCAAACCATGCTGAAGCAGATAACGAGCCGGAGCCGACAACCGGGACCTTTTGATTGCCGTTAGATAGGGATGATTTATCTTTATCGGTTCCATCGCTTTAACCTTTCCAAGTTTCAAATCCCATATTCAATGCTATCTGGTCCATTGGCCCGAAGGTACGTTTGTAAAGCTCGAGAAAGTTATCTTCATCCATGAGTACAAGTTCTCGAGGCGTATGTCCCAACGATAGATAGTCCTCCAATATGCGACTATCTCGACCGGCTTTCAGATAAGTCTGTAAAGCGTGATATTGCAGATGCGCCATCTTAGGAAGGTAACGCTCTAAATCAGGCAATCGATCGCTTTTTGACGAATTGACACTCCCATCAGCCGGCACCAGATTCCAAAGCAAATCATGCGAAACAAAACTCCACGGAATAAAATGATCCAGTTCGTATTCGCCTGTATGGAGCTGTCGCCCTGTATAGATACATTCTATCGGACCAACAATCTGCATAACTGTATTCCAATACCGATGCTGCGCTGTAAGAGGAGTCCGTGTTTCAGGCTTTATCAGCTTATTGGATATGGCCGGAACATTCGGATTCCGCACTTGGAGGAACTGTGTCAGATTCCAATAAGTGAAATCGACCAATATACCGTAATGGGCATGCAGATAGGAATCCCAAGACGGATTAAGTTCTATGTAAAAAGAACTGCGATCCTTATACAGTGCATACAAACAGCTATTCTCCAACGTCTGCGAGCGACGAATCATCTCCCGATCATCAGAGGTATCAATCCAAGGACGAAGGAAACGATACGGGACATTGAGCGTAAGGACTCGTAATCGACTTCGTATCGTCGGTTCTCCCAACCGACCACGTAGTTCCTCAATTATTATCTTCTGACTTGCATCAATGGGCAGGTTCGTCTCTTTCTGAAGTTCTGTCACAATCTCGAACAACGAGTCACTCTTACCGAACGACAGCCTGAAATAATGAATCGGATACCAGGCATTGGCCACCATCCGAATTACCAGCTCCCAAACATCCATCCGAAGATTTCCCGTCCGAGCATGCTCCTGCATCAAGGAGAGAAACCAGAAATACTTATACGTCGCAACCGTCTTGTCGAAAATTCGCCCAAGACAGCCAGTCGTAAGTTGTTCGAATTGGGGAAGCTGCATATGCAATCAACTTTGAATGTATAAAATTACGAAAATATCCTGAAAGCCTATCAGATCTTCAAATAATACAGACTCAATATCGGATACATCTCAAGCCTAATACCGATAAAATGGATCAAATCATCATGTAAGCAGATATAGAGAATAGGGCCTTGTGAATCGGGTGATCTGGAACATCAAAATTAACTTTGCTACTATGCTCTTTTCGTGAGCCTGTAAAATACTCTTCCCCAGATCGGCTACAACCTTAACCCTTTAATAATAGGCCGCATAAATACCAGGAAGAAGAATACCTGCTCAAGATTTATATTATAAAAATCAGTTACTGGGATGATTCACTATCTTTATTGAATCCATAACCTTAATTGTATTATCCACATAAACTCTTGGTTTACCAGATATATTTTCCTCAATACTATCTAACCAAGGTCCCAATTCAATCCCATTAGCATGGAAACTATTGTTATTAATTTTCTCCCAAGATAAAATATAATGTTTAGACCATCCCTTTTCTAAAGGGACATCAGTCTTTGCAAACATTCTTGCAATATCCGGTTTCGAATTCTTTATCAGATGTTCGATAGTATGATGCGCAACTATACCATAGAATTTAATTTCATCTTGTAGTAGATATGCATCGACTAATGGTTGTCCAAAAAAAATTTGATGGGACTCGTCATATGTAAATTGTCCTTTAGCTATAGCACCTTTAATCGGCAGTCCCGCCTTTAGACTTGTTTGTACTAAGCATGTACCCGCCTTAGAAATAAGGTTCAATGATCTATTATCAACCCCATTAACCACGATGACAATTGAATCTGAATATTGAGAAAATCTGAGATGATCTCCAAGTTTGAATGGAGACATCTTACGAGACCATTCTTCTTTAAAAGCTACTAAAGTATGCTTTAGGTCAATGTGGCGAGTTCTCATTACTCGATCTTTAAATCCCATTATATCCGCAAAAAGGATCAATCGTTCTATATCATCATCCCACGATCTCTCTTGTTGTTTCATAACTACACAAATACGTTAATAACACGAATAATACGCAAAAAAGCAATAATTATTATAATATCGATATTTTTACAAGATATATAAAAGTCTGCTATTAAAAGAGACAAGAAGGCCTCAAATAATTCGAGTAGCAATCTACAAAATTTCAACCCCTATTAAATATTAGAATCGAGAATGAAATATATTGCTACGATACTAGTAACTTATTAATTTAAACCAAATGATGGGGTATGGCACTTAGATTGCCTCTTTTGGCCTGTTCTTCTTTCTTTATTCTCTCAGCAAATTCTTGAATCTTATTACAAATCCACATCGATGCAGTTGTACCATCAGAATAGTCCGCTTCTGCAAACATATCAATTCGACCATCTTCTCTTAATTGTTCAACTTGCTTAAAGGCTTTATTATTTCCCTTAGGATATATTGCAAATGTTGCTCCTCCATTGCCTTTTACAACGGAGAAGGCAGGTACATCGCTGGGGCCATCGGCAATATATATCATATTCCTAAAATCTACTCGCCGCTGTTCATTTGTCATCTTACTATTGACATCTACCTTAACATCACCTCCAACGCCTTTATTTATTTCAAAAAGAGCTCTAGTTTTAGAGGTATTATCAATAGTGTATCCTATCTCAGATATAATCTTACCCCCTTGATCATCTTCAGCTTCGATAAGTTCACACCCCCAAACATATTTTACATATTCCATTATCGAGGTACCTCTAATAACTTGCGCAAAACCGGTACTTACTATATAATGTTCAACTTTTATATTATACTCCTCACAAACAGGGTCAGCCTTTAATAATTCTGTTGTTGTTCTAAATATTTCAGGGATTCCTTTGTAAAAAGACTGCTCCTTACCATATTTTTCCAGTTTTTCATTATTTAGACCTCTAAATCTCCCATCTTTAACATATCTCAGAAATTGATTCAAATATATCGTATCAGGATTAACCCTTACATGCTGTTCTCTCATATATTTTTCTGGTAACGAATTCACTTCACGCCAGAACGCAGAAGCATCTACGTGATATTCCTTAAAAATTGGATCCTGCATATACCCATCAACTAAGGTCTTATCAAAATCCCAAATTACTGCTATTATATTCTTCATATCTAATTTAATTAATTATAATATAAATCATTACAAATATACAAATTATCTTCTCTAACTTCTTTTTTAACCACACTATTATCGCAACCTTTTAATCAAAAACTCATTACTCAAAAACAGAAGCCTGGCAAAAAACTTTCTCTGTATAAATCAGTAGAATTCCAAAGTCTACATAAATTCGAATCAGAAGCATACAAACAGTTATTAAATCAAAAGAGATTTAAGCATACAACTCTATTTCATTTATCAGAACAGAAACACTATCTAACTAAACACCTCCCAATAAAAACGACATGCTATATTCAAGAAAAAATGTTAAATTTGTAGAAAGCAACAACCTGAAATCCTGATTCATATTCACTTAAAGCGAAGACATCACCAAACTGAACCAAAAAACCACATCATGCAGGAGAATCCCATATCGAACCAACCGACTGAAATCGGAGCTGTCGAGCCGTTGAATACGACCCGCGCAAGCAGTCGCTCGTCGCTTCGGTATGGTCCGCTGCGTTATGCGGTTGTAGATGTTGAGATCGGGCTGACAGACCACCGGATCCACGACATCGGGGCGCTCCGCTACGATGGGGCTATCTTTCATAAAGCCTCAAAAGAGGAGCTGCTACACTTCCTCGAGCGTGGGGAGTACCTCTGCGGACACAACATCATCCACCACGATGCCAAATACCTCTTCGAGGATCAACCGATTCCCTGGCGGCTGGTCGACACGCTTTACCTCTCGCCCCTGCTCTTTCCCGAACGTCCCTATCATCGGCTTGTAAAGGATGATAAATTGGTCAGCGACCAGATGAACAATCCGGTCAACGACTGCGAAAAGGCACGTGATCTGCTTCTGGACGAGATGGCCCGTTGGGATGCATGGCCCGAACAGAAACAGAGACTCTTCACTGCGCTGCTGAGGGGGCAGCCGGAGTTCGACGGATTCCTCGATCTGATGGGAGCTGGCCCGAAGGATTGCAACCTCAGCGAACAAATCGCCACCGTCTACCGAGGCCGCATCTGCCAAAATGTCGAACTCGAACCGTTGATCGAACACTACCCCTGCGAACTGGCCTATGCACTGGCGCTAATCGACACGACCGATCACCGCTCCATCACGCCGGGATGGGTATTGCACAACTACCCGAGTGTGGAGTTCGTCATCAAGAAGCTGCGCCACACCCCCTGCCTTGCAGACTGTGCCTACTGCAACGCCCAACTTGACGTTCACCGCAGCCTCAAGTCGCTGTTCGGTTACGATGCCTTCCGCACCTACGAAGGTGAGCCTCTCCAGGAGCGGGCAGCGCAGGCGGCCGTCGAGGGTCGCTCTCTGCTGGCAATCTTCCCGACCGGTGGTGGAAAATCACTCACCTTCCAGCTGCCGGCTCTTATGGCAGGGCTCTCGGTCCACGGACTCACGGTGGTGATCTCACCCCTGCAGTCGCTGATGAAGGACCAGGTGGATAACCTCGCCGAACGGGGTATCACCGAGGCCGTCACCATCAACGGCATGCTGGATCCCATCACGCGGGCTCTTGCCATCGAAAAAGTGCAGGATGGAACGGCCGCGCTGCTCTACATCTCGCCCGAGATGCTCCGCTCGGCTACGATCGAACGTATCCTCCTTGCCCGCAACGTCGTCCGCTTCGTCATCGACGAGGCTCATTGTTTCTCGTCGTGGGGCCAGGACTTCCGGGTCGATTACCTCTACATCGGCCACTTCATCCGCAAATACCAGCAGAAAAAGGGAAGCAAGCTCCCGATCCCGGTCTCCTGCTTCACCGCCACGGCCAAACAGAAGGTGATCCAGGACATCCGCGACTACTTCGAACAGACGCTGGATCTGAATCTGGAGCTCTTCGCCTCGAAGGCCACGCGCACAAATCTGAGCTATTCGGTACTGCACGTCGACAACGACGAAGAGAAATACCAGCGACTGCGCGAGCTCATTGCCGATTCACAATGCCCAACCATCGTCTATGTCTCGCGAACCCGCCGAACCCGGGAATTGGCTTCACGTCTCACGCACGACGGTTTCCGGGCCCTTCCCTTCAACGGCAAGATGGATTCCGACGAGAAGATTACCAACCAGGAGGCCTTCATGAACGACCAGGTGCGCATCATCGTCGCCACGTCAGCCTTCGGCATGGGTGTGGACAAGAGCGACGTGGGGCTGGTGGTCCATTACGACATCTCCGATTCGCTGGAGAACTACGTCCAGGAGGCGGGACGCGCCGGCCGCAACCCCCATCTGCATGCCCGCTGCTACGTTCTCTACGGCGACAACGACCTGGACAAGCATTTCATCCTGCTGAACCAGACGAAGCTGAGTATCGGCGAGATTCAGCAGGTATGGAAGGCTGTGAAGGAGCTCACGCGCCAGCGCATGCGGGTCAACTCGTCGGCACTGGAGATCGCGCGTCAAGCCGGTTGGGACGGTTCGGGCTCCGACATCGAAACCCGGGTACGAACCGCGCTGGCGGCACTCGAACAGGCCGGCTACCTCGAACGGGGCAACAACGTTCCGCACGTCTACGCCACAGGCATCACCGTGCGGAATCTCGACGAAGCCCGGCGACGGCTGACAGCCTCGCCGCTGTTCGACAGCAAGGAGACCGAACAGGCTGTCCGCATCATCAAGTCTCTCATCTCGAAAAAATATATCGCCAAGGCGCAGGACTCGGAGGCCGAATCGCGAATCGATTACCTGGCCGACATTCTGGGGATGAGCAAGCGCGAGGTGATCTCCGCCGTGGAACGCATGCGCCAAGAGGGGATCCTGGCCGACAGCAAGGATCTGTCGGCCTACCTGCTCGGAACAGGGGATTCGGAACGCAAGTCGCAGCAGCTGCTCGAACGCTTTATCCAGCTCGAACGCTACCTGCTCCACCGCATCCCGGAGGAGGGGCTCAGCATCTCTTGCAAGCAGCTGAACGAGGATGCCATCCAGGAGGGAATCAGCACCTCGAAGGAGAAAGATATCCGCACCCTGCTCTATTTCCTTACGGTCAAGGGATACCTCCGCAAACAGGAAGATGCGGACCACAACCTGCAGCTTCGGCGACAGACCGACCTGCAGTCGACGGAGGCCCGGTTCGACAAACGGGCCGAGATCTGCCGCTTCGCCATCGGTTGGCTCTACCGCCAGGCCGCCGAGTTGTCGCGTACGCTCGCGCAACCCAACGCCACCGGGCAGGAACATACCGTCGCGGACAATGCCGTGCAGTTCTCGATCGTCGAGTTGCTGAATCAATTCAAGGCCGATAACCGGACGATGCTCTTCGGGCGGAACGACCTGCAGCTGGGCGAGGTCGAGGAGGCACTTCTCTATCTCTCGAAGATCGGAGCGCTGAAGCTCGAAGGGGGCTTTCTGGTCCTCTACAACGCGATGGACATCCGCCGGATCAAGGACAACAAGTCGCGCTACAAGGTCGACGACTACCGGCTGCTCAACGCCTTCTACAAGCAGAAGATCCAGCAGGTCCACATCGTGGGCGAGTATGCCAATCTGATGGTCAAGAACTACAACGCGGCGCTGCAGTTCGTACAGGACTACTTCCAGATGGACTACCGGCGCTTCATTGCGAAATACTTCCGCGGCGAGCGCATCAACGAGATCCAGCGCAACCTGACGCCCCAGAAATACGAACAGCTCTTCGGGGCGCTCTCCCCTCGACAGATGGAGATCATCTCCGACAAGGAGTCCCACTGCATCGTGGTTGCGGCTGGACCCGGTAGCGGCAAGACCCGTGTGCTGGTCCACAAACTGGCATCGCTGCTCCTGCTCGAAGATGTCAAGCACGAACAGTTGCTGATGCTCACCTTCTCGCGTGCGGCGGCTACGGAGTTCAAACAGCGGCTGATGGCGTTGATCGGCAATGCGGCCCACTTTGTCGAGATCAAGACCTTCCACTCCTATTGCTTCGATCTGCTGGGGCGTATCGGCAACCTCGAAGATGCCCAAGACATTGTCTCGCGGGCTGCCCGGATGATCGAACAGGGAGAGGTCGAACCCAACAAGATCGGCAAGACCGTGCTCGTCATCGATGAAGCTCAGGACATGGCCGCCGACGAATATGCCCTCGTAACAGCGCTGATGGCCCGCAACGAGGAGATGCGCGTCATCGCCGTGGGTGACGACGACCAGAACATCTACGAATTCCGGGGTTCTGACTCAGGCTACATGTTCCAACTGGCCCAACGACCCGGAACTCGTCTCATCGAGATGACCGACAATTTCCGCAGCGCCCGCCATCCGGTCACCTTTGCCAACAGGTTCGTCCAATCGATCTCCGGACGAATGAAGCACACGCAGATCCACTCGATGCGGCACGAAGAGGGATGGGTTGGCGTCACCTGCCACACCTCGGCAATCATGTACCGCCCGCTGGTCGACGAACTGCTCCGTAACCGTCATGCGGGCACCTCGTGCGTCCTCACCCAGACGAACGACGAGGCGGTCATCCTGACCGGACTTCTGCGCAAGGAGGGCGTCCCGTGCAAACTGATCCAGTCGATGGACGGCTTCCGCTTCTGGAACCTCTCCGAGATGCGATACTTCCTCCGATACCTGGACAAACGGGTGACGACACCCGTGATTCCGGGCGAGCTCTGGGAGGAGGCAAAGCGCGCCACGAGTAAGACCTACGCGCGGAGTCAGAATATGGATCTTGTGAAGCGCTGCTTCGAACAGTTCGAGCAACTCAACCAAACGAAATACATCAGCGATTTCAAAGAGTTCGTCTTCGAATCGTCGATGGAGGATTTCTGCGATGTCTCGGGCTCCGAGGTGGTGGTATCAACCATCCACAAAGCCAAAGGGCGCGAGTTCGACGACGTCTACATGCTCCTGACTGACAACTACACCAAGAATGCGGAGCTGAAACGCCGCTACTACGTGGGAATCACCCGTGCCAAGAACCGTTTGTTCATTCATACCAACGGACACTGCTTTGACCGTCTGACGGCCGACCGCCACGACTGCGACGATCGGAGCTATACCCTGCCCGAAGAGATCGTCCTGCAACTCTCCCATCGAGATGTCTATCTGGAGTTTTTCAAGGGAATCAAACGCGAAGTGCTGGCACTGCAGAGCGGCGATCGGCTGCAATACCGCGACTTCACGCTCTATACCGAGAAGACGGACCTCCCCGTAGCCAAACTCTCAGCCCGGATGCAGAAAACGCTCACCGATTGGTTTGCAAAAGGTTATCGGGTCAAATCCACAACTGTCAGCTTCATTGTGGCCTGGAAATCCAAGGATGCCCCAAAGGAAGAACCAGAGACGGCTGTCCTGCTGGCCGACCTTACCCTCACACTCTGACTGAAGATCCAACAAAAAGTCGAGTTCTAAAATGTAGTTTTGCCTTTCCCCCCTTTGCTTAAAAGAAGACGATGAAGTGATCGTTAGATCTTAGTTCTTTTATGAAAATAGAGATAAACTCTTGAAGTTTTCAGATTTGGATTAATCTTGGCAATTAACATATTACGATACACTATCAAAAAAATAGCTCTGTCTTTTTTACTTCTGACAGCAAAAACTCATAGTATCCCCTAACAATATCACGAATATTGCTCTCTTTTGTATAAGAATCATCAAAGACAAGATAGCATATCATTTTATATCATAAATATAATCAAAACCTTATAAAGCATTACTATTCAATGAATTAATTTGATAATTTTGTCAAATTATTTTTCTGAAAGGGATGAGGTAAGGACACAAAAAATGGCGACCGAGTGGGGCGCCATTGAATACTTGTTCAGATAAAATAGTTATATATTTTCTTTCATCCAACATAAAAGATCATTATCTATCCTGTAAGTCGCCCATGCCGAATCAGTTATATTTATGACAACTATTTTACCTTTATTTTCAATTACTTCAGATAATTCATCGCGGACTTTACGAGATGATTTATTTGTTTTTATTATCCACGCACGATTAAATAATTTTACCCAATCGGGATAGCGCTTTAGCTTACTACTAATTTTAGAGTAAGATTCTACTGCGTCGTCTAATGCATATGTAACGAATAAGGTATTCATTCTTTAGTTGCTTTGAAATAATATCCTACAATAAATCCAAGAGGGCCAGACAAAATACCAGATACCGTAACAAGCATATCTTTGTATTCATCCACTTTGAAACAATTACAAGCTCCAATAATGAATACTATGCCTATTACGATAAAGAAGGCCCAAACATAAATTTGAGCGATCTTACTCCGAGTGTTTTCTTTTTGATCTGAACTCCCTTTTATTTGTTCCTTTATTTCTGGACGATCATTTTCTGGCATATTTTCGTAAATTTGATTTTATGCAAAAATAAAAAAAATTACAGAAGATAATCATTTGAACAATAACAATTTTTACGCCAGAGTATGTATTGCTATTCCGAGAATAGAATTTAAGATTGTGGCAGAAAGTATATAATTGGGATTTTATTTTGATATGTGTATTTATACACAAGGTTTAACACCAGATAAATCCAACTTCATTGGATTTATCTATTTTGGTATATTAAATATATTGGGAATACGAATAGTACAAGAAGACGAAAGCGCAGGCTAACATTTAAGCGGTCATCATTTACAGTAATAGTTAACTTTTCAAACAGAGCCCCAAAATAAAGCGTCGAAAGACTCTTTTTCGCTGACATGTTGGGATCTGCATAACAACATATAGCTTCAGTTAATAGTTTTGTACCATTAAAAATATGAATTTAAAGAAGTATATTTTTAAGAAAGACTGTACGATTCCCGTTATGGACCGTATCGCCATCGACGGAGACAAACCCGCATAGTTCAGCTGCAAAATGACGGTCGCTTCGGCACATTGGAATACAACATATGACAGGTCGGAGCTTTACTGCAGAGGAGACGAACAAGTTAACCGACTACATTCGTGTAAGAATCTACAACCACTTCCACAAAGTAGAGGATTGAGATGATGTCGTTATGGTGGAGAAAATTAAAAACGACTTTTAAGTCTGGAATACCGCCACGAAACACAAATGAAAGATTCCGAGCAGATCAACAGTTATTTCGACAAGTTAGCATAAGCCGGAATACGTACAAAATCGACTCAGCAAAAGTACCTGACCGTTTATAACCTCTTGAAACGGGTTCTCAAGACGCGAGATTATGAGAGCAACATTGTATGGAAAGAGACAACCCCGTGCATTTATTAATAAATTCGACTGTATAACCTCTCTGATGACAACATCCGCACGTATTTCGACGACCATGAGTGAATATCATATCTCCCATCAAAAAAAATAGTCTTGCCGAGGTGCAGTTCGATATTCCCACAATAATTTAAAAATACAAAGGGATAGGTGAAGGCAGTAAGATATTCCACGTATCCAAGCACCGAATGGTTCTCTAAACCATCAAAAATGATTATGAAATTCGCGGCATAAATAAGGATGTTACATGGCACCAGGCGCGGCACACGATGTTACAATTGCCTGCCAGCCGAACAACGTACTGATTAAAATGTGCTGCTCAATTTTTAGGATACAAGCACATCTGCACGATGCAGACTTATGCCGAGATCTCGAAAGAGAATGACAAAAAAGACAAGACTGAATTCGTCACACAATTGAAATCCATCATAGCATTTGCATGAGTAGCAATTTAATCGACACAATATTAATTTCAAATAAGGATGATATGAAAATAAACACAAGAAAGATAGAAGGATAAGCAATCTGCAAAATAGGCTACGAAGTATGGGAGACGCTGCCATAACTCGTCAAATTATTCAGCACGACAGCCAAAACGATCTATGCAGAAATTAAGACCACCCTTAAAAACGTCTTGAACGACTACGACAACTGCAAATATATCTGCCTGGATAGCAATAGCAGCAACTGTGCGGCCGCATATAACATCTTGGTCGTCATAACTCTCGCATTCTGACTAAACACCTGGCTTAAGTCGGTTTTTCATAAAGTAGCCGGTAAAGACCGCCCCCAACACGAGACACTTCCGATTGTCCATTCTGGATAAGAACAAGTCTCTAAATTGATCCAAACGAACAAGGAAACTGACAAACACATAGGCTCAGTTTTATTTTCGACCAATTGCATTGCGGTAGTTTTCCGCAATTATCTTCTCAATGTCCATTTCACAAGGAAAAGCTCCTATACCTTTGATATGTTGGATGTAATAGTTAATTTTGTAAGAACTATAAGTGCTGTATAATTTTATGATTGGTTTCAACTTGGATTTCGATGCGTTTGTTCGTTCGTTTGTTCAGAATCGAGATACTTCTTTTGCATTTTTGTTAGGAGCTGGAGCGTCGATTACTTCGGGAATACCATCCGCCGATGATTGTATCTGGGATTGGAAGAGAATGATTTATTGTTCTTCCCAGTCATCCATTCCTCCATTCATCGATCCCAAATCCGATCTTTGTAAAAATATCATCCAGAAATGGATTGATAATCAAGGAGGGTTCCCGTCTATTGGAGATCCTAATGAATATACCTTCTATGCAGAAAAAGCTTTACCTATTGAGGGTGATAGAGTGAAATATTTTGAGCATTTAGCTCAAAGTAAGCAGCCATACATTGGATATAAGCTTTTATGTCTTCTGAACAAATACGGCATTGTCAAATCTGTGTGGTCAACCAACTTCGATGGCTTGGTCGAACGTGCTGCCCAACAAGCCAATATTACGCCTATTTGCATAAATCTAAATTGTGCTGAACGAATATATCGGACAGAAAGTACCAGTGAATTATTATACATTGCCTTACATGGAGATTATAAATATACGTCATTAAAAAATACTTCTAAAGAGTTGGATAGCCAACATCCGATTTTTGTGGCAGCATTAAAACGATATTTTAATGATAAGAATCTCATAGTAATCGGTTACAGTGGTCGTGATAAATCCCTAATGTCAGCATTAACTGAAGCTTTCTCTGAAAGAGGCTCTGGACGGATATACTGGTGTGGCTATGGTTCCCACATCTCCCCCGAGGTGGAATCTCTTTTGAGAACAGCAAGAGAAGCGAACAGGGATGCATATTACATTGATACTGATGGATTTGACAAGACAATGCTTTCTCTTGTCATCAATTGTTTTCAAGCTGATATAGAGAAGAAGAAAGAAATCATGTCTATATTGGAGAGTGTTCCCGAGGATAATAACACGTCTCCATTTTCAATTCATATAACGAAAACGGACAAATACTTGAAAAGTAATTTGTACCCCATAATTTTCCCAAAAGAATTATTTCAATTTGAGATTGAATATCATGACGGTGAAAAACCTTGGGACTTTTTAAGGGAGATTACTAAAGACCAAAATATTATAGCTGTTCCATACAAGAAAAAAGTATATGCTTTCTCCACAGGCTCAGCTATTAACAATGTATTTGGCTCCCGACTAAAAAGTGATATTGAGCGGATTCCCGTTTCAATGGACGATATAGAGCGAAAAAGCAGTTATAGAGAACTGTTTTTAAGAGCAACGCTCCAAAGTATTGCGATAATTCGAGGTCTCAATGTCGATATTAGGCACAATATACTTTGGCGTTCCGATATTTTTAGAAATGACAATGGCACCTTGGTACATGAAGCTATAGAATGTTCACTTGTTTTTGTGCCACAGCAAAAATATGCTCTGCTTGCTTTGCGACCTACAATATATGTAGAGAATTCTCATAGGGTATCAAAAGAGAAAAAGCAAGAATATACGCGAATTTATCTGGATAAAATGTGGAACAAAGCATATAGCAATAAACTTGCCCAATGGGAAAATATTATATTCGGCGGAACTCGTTTATCTTTTGAGGTTCCTCAAAATTCCGGGAGTGGGTTTAAATTTCTAATAGGCCAGAACTGCGGATTCTCCGAAATACAATATCAAGACACTACCGAACACGGATATTCATCAAAATCGTACGATAACAAAAGAACCATCTATCGAGGACTTCAGATCAAAGAACCGAAATTAGAGTTTGTAAATACATTTGCAGACAGACCTTTTTTAGATTCAAACCCTATGAGAGGGCTGTCAAATCACAGACCTTATGATTCTTGGCAGAAAGACGTTCTACTACAGAATGTTAGAGTGGGTGTAATATGCCCCAATACACATTCCGATAGATTTCACTCTTTTTTACAACAGTTAAACACGACCATTCAAGCGAACGATGATTCGGATTACATTCAGCCATATACTGGATTTCATAGTATATATAAAACATTGTTGGAGATTCCCGATAACGGCACTGATAAATGGATAAATATAGAAGACACTCCAAAAGACACAATATCTCTTGCTCAATCAATATGTCATAAAGCTGGTTGTTTAGCTGATAAATATCCCGGAATTGTGGTTGTAATTTACATTCCCACAGCATGGAGTCAACACAAACAATTCAAGCATGATGGAGAATCGTTTGATTTACACAATTTTATAAAGGCCTATGCAGCTCAACGCAGCTTTACAACTCAGATCATAGAAGAAAAAACTTTGAATGACCCAATGGTATGCGAAATCTGCTGGTGGCTGTCATTAGCTCTATTTGTTAAGGCGATGCGTACCCCTTGGGCATTAGCTAATCTCGATTCAGATACGGCATATGCAGGTATAGGTTATAGTGTCAAAACAAATAGCAAAGGGAAAGTGGACATCGTTTTGGGTTGTAGCCATATATACAATGCGAAGGGGCAGGGGTTAAGATATAAATTATCAAAAGTAGAACAACCTCAATTCGACAGAAAAAAGAATCCACATTTAACCTATGAAGAAGCATTTAAGTTTGGAATAACCATACGTGAATTATTTGTTAAATCTATGGATAGGTTACCCCGTCGAGTTGTTATTCACAAACGAACTCCGTTTCAAAAAGACGAAATTGAAGGTATTACGCACGCATTAACGCAGGCTGGTATTAAGGATATCGATTTAATAACTATCAATTACGAATACAACGCCAAATTTATTGCTCAAAAGGTCTATAATGACAATATTTCAGACGATTCATATCCAGTATCGAGAGGTACCTGCATAAAATTGTCATCCAGGAATGCCTTACTATGGACACATGGCGTTGTGCCATCAATTAGAGAAAGAAGACGTTACTATCCCGGAGGAAGATGTATTCCTGCACCTTTGAAAATAACTAAATATTATGGGAAAGGAGATCTTCCTACTATTGCTGCAGAGATTATAGGATTTACAAAAATGAATTGGAATTCGTTTAACTTATATACAAAATTACCGGCAACGATTGATACATCTAATACGTTAGCTCAAGTCGGGAACTTATTGCATCAATATAATGGAGCGACTTATGATTATCGATATTTTATTTAACGATGATTATATCTGTACTCTTAAAGTTATTATTCACTTATTATCAAGTTAGGAACTTCATTAACTATGAGGGGGGGGGAAGCGTTGCCACAGAATTATTCGTTTTTACTATCAGATGCAAACGCAAGTTCGACGGATTTTCTGCTCAACAATCCAACGTCGTGACCAACTAATGTTGAACGTTTTTCACAACCGACCTATACTCGGCACTACTCTAATTGTCTTTCTGTATCGGATGCGCTTCTGAGTTGAATTGGACTAACAAGGAAACGAGCAAGCTTCAGCACTAGTCCATTCTGTTTTCAAAAGATTGCCTTGCGGTAGTTATCCGTCAGAAGCTTTTCAATATCGAATCCCCAATAGAGGACTGCCATCGAACACAATATAAGGTATCTTGCTCTCAATACGATATTCCTATAAAATTCGTCGGCTTACTTTCAACAGTGAGACCATCTCTTTGTCTGTGAAACAAAAAGCAATGGATATGGAAATCTTCACGATGGGAAGTTCTGCCGATAAGGAATAAGAGGAGTGGCAGCATGTGGTTATGCTACAATAAAGTCAGTCCCGGCTGAGTTTCAATCGCCGTACGCTCTAACGTCTTCGGAATGGCACGCGTATTCGTATTACGATTTTCAAAATACAAGCCTCTATCATTTTTCAAAAAAGTCGGGTCCCGAAAATCGGAACCCGACTACCCTATCCACAGAGTGTGACGGCTACTTCTTCTTGCGATACCCGCACTTCGGACATACACCCTCCTCGTTGAATGCAACGCCGCACAGCGGGCAACGATCGATGTCGTTCTTGGTCACGAACTCCGCCGAGGCCGCATTCACACCACTCGTAAAGGTGATCTTGGCGATATTGAGCTTATCCTTCAGCAGATCGTAGACAATCTTGATCATTCCTTCGACCGTCAGCGTCTCTTTCGTGACTACCAGACGGCAATCGGGATAGGCCGTGGCCAGCTCCGTCTTGAAGGCCGGGCCCTTCATCTTGTTCTGTGGGTGTCCGTTGCGGATGCCCTGCTTCTCGTAGACGTCCAGCACGGCCGGCAGCAGCGGATCATCCTCGCGCAGAACCAGCGCGTGGTCGAAATTCCGGAGCACGTCCCACGCTACCTTCTGAATCTCGTTGCAGGGGTAAACCATGTTCACGCCCGCCTCGATGCTATCCTCCACCTCGATGGTCAACTTTCCCGTGTGACCGTGGAGATACTGAGCCTCTCCTTGAAAACCGTAGAAACGGTGCGCATACTGCAGATCGAATGTTGTGATACTTCTCATAACAAATTGCGGTTTTAAGTTAGACATTCTTTTTCAGTGTTACCTGTACCTGTACTTTACCGATCTCCTCCGTCGGGGTGATAGATGAACGACAAACAATTTGCCAATCAGAAAAATTGGCATCAATTTTCATAAACAAAGCGAGAATTCGAAATATTTTCCTAACTTTGGATTCAAGAGCAAATAGGCTTCACGATGGCTTTCAAGGTTTTCACGCTGCTGATAAACGGACTGGTTCCTGTTATTCCGGCTTGGTTCATCATGAACTCGCACCCGGAAACAGCGGTTATCAAACCGTGGCCAATCGTTTGGACATTGCTCGGGATCAACGTGCTTTTAATGCTGATCGCCTGGAAACACCTCGGATATACACGCCGGCAACGAGAAACGGAAGCCTTGATGTTAATCGTCAATGCATTCGTCCCTTTGGCAACGTACAACTGGCTGTTTCCTGCCGAAACGCAGTTTTCGTTTCCCATGCAAATTCTGCTGTACTGTTTCATGCAGGTTGTATGGATTGTCTCGATTGAAATTGCACCGGATTGGGTCGGACGCATCCGACAACGCAAAGCCGAGGAGCGAGCCTTGTCGGGCAAACAGCACTTTGAATCCAGAGAGGAGGTTCTGAAAAAGCACCAAAACAAGGCTTAAAAAAGATCTCGTTCTTCCCGGATGAATCCCCGGTTCGGAGCGGGAAATGAACCTCCAAGATTCGGACTCCGAACCCGGGTTTTACATTTTTCCGAGAATATCGGACCTCTGAAATGAAGCGTCAAACAAGGTTTTGCCGCCTCTTTACAGTGTGTCTTTTTGCGGCATCGGTTAACGTCGTAACTAACAGAAAATTAACGAGTTACAACACTTTTCTGCATCGGACTGTAACCCGGTCCGGCTTTTGGGAGATTCTTCATGGAATTTCCGGACAAAGCAAAATGAGGCGTCACTGTTTGTTCGCCGGACCGGGTTCCTTCCGCACGTCTTTTTAGCGTTTGAGCCGATAGTCGATTCCCGCTTTGCGGGCCTGCGAGTGCTGGTAACGGCGGTGGATGCGGTACATGCGCCCGTCTTTTACGAACCGCGCCCCGGTCTGGTGGAAGCAGAAGGAGATGTCTGCCGCCACGCACTGTTCACGCAGCCCGAGCACCCAGGCGTAGTCGCACGGCCGGGCCTCGTTGCCCGATTCGCCGCCCGCCGAGACCTCCTCGACGGCGGGCGAGAGATAGCGTGCGATGTCGAGCGGTCCCAGCAGCGGGGCGCAGACGATGAGCCGGTGGCGGACCGGCGTCGCGAGGAACAGCAGCAGCCGGTAATCGGCCATCGCCTGATTTTCGACCGTGCAGCCGATGACGACATTCTCATATCCGTCGCCCCAGTCGGGCGGCAGTACGGCGGCCAGCCGGTCAATGCGCTTGGTGAAGAAGAGGAACCGCAGGTCGTGGCGGATGCGCATCATCTCCCAGGCCTCGGCACGCCAGGCGTCGGCCTCCTCCAGCAGAAAATCCGATGTGAAGCAGGTGTAGACCATCTCGCCGGCGGGGACCTTGAACCGTCCGTCGCGGCTACGGCGCACCGGACGGTCGAACATCGCCGTCTGCCGCACTTCGCGGCTGTCTTTGTCGTGGCGGCTGTCCTGCCGGTAGACATAGCAGTTGCGGCAGCCTTCGCTGATTTTCCGGCATCCGTGCCAGGGGTTCCACGAAACGGACATGGTTACATGAACTCCATGCGCAGGCGCACCATGTGGCGGCACTCCACGCCGTTTTCGAAGATCGGCGTAGGGCTGTGCTTGCGGAAATAGTCTACGTCGATGCCGCAGCGGACGAATCCGCAGCGTTCGTAGAGGGCGATCTGCCCGAATCCCGAATTGCCCGTGCCGATTTCGAGCAGGCGGAACCCCGCCCGGCGGGCCGTGTCGACGGCGTGGGCCAAAAGGGCCGTGGCGATGCCCTGCCGCTGGCGGTCGGGCACGACGGCGATATTCACGACCTCGGCCGTGAAGGGCCGCGTGTGGATCAGCACGTACTGTCCGACGATCCGGCCGCCGTCGCAGGCGGCGTAGCACGTTCCGCGGCCGATGTAGTCGGCCACCGAGGCTTCGACCTCGTCGGCCAGCAGCAACAGTTCCCGCGAAGGGGTTTCGGTTTTGCGAATTTCCATATCAGAAAAGGGATAGGGCGCCCCGGAAGGTCGCCAGTACGACAATGTAACGCAGGGTCTTGCCCGCGAGCATCGCGCCGCCGGTCAGCCACACGTTGCTGCGCATCAGTCCCAGCACGATGGCGATGGCCTCGCCGATGGTGGGCAGGAAGGCGAAGAAGGCCATCAGCGCCCCGCGTCCCGAGAGGAATTTCCGCGCCCGGGCCAGTTGGCGCGTCGAGACACCCAGCCGGGTGATCCATTCGGTCTTGCCCAGCGTCCCGATCCAGTAGCAGGTCATGCCGCCGAGCGTGTTGCCCAGCGCGGCCGCGACGACGCATCCCACGGGATCAAGCCCCATGCCTGCGAGCACCACCATCACCGCCTCGGAGCTGAAAGGCAGGACGCTTCCGGCGATCAGCGCCGAGAGAAAGAGGCCCCAGTAGCCCCAGTCGATGAGAAATTCGGTGATTGTTTCCATATCTATCCGCACGGGTCTTTCGGCGGCCCGTGCAGACAAAGATAGCGATTTTTTCGGTTCCTACGCCTCCCCGGCCCAGCCGCGGATCACACGGCTGCGGACGTCGACGCCCATTTCGCGGGCGCGGGCGAGAATGCGGCGCGCCAGGGCGGCTTTCCTGTCGTCGGGTGCGTAACGGAAATAGGCTTCCGCCGCGCGGATGTGCGCTGCGTCGACGAGCGGGAATTCGCGCGTTTCGGGGATTCCGAACGCCGATGCGGGAAGTTCGCGGCGTTCTTCGACGGTGAGCCGGTCGGGAGTTTTGGTTTTCGGAGCCATGACGGTGTGGTTTTTCTTTCCGGACGGCAAAATCCGGGCCAGCGGAGCGGCGTTTGTCTGCGAGGTGGCGTGCCGACGGCATGCGAATGGCTTTCAGGGGGCCGGGTGCAGAGCCGCCGGGCGATCCGGCTGCCGGCGGCATACCGCCCGGGACCGGCGATCCAAAGCAGCGCGAAGGCCGCGAGGCAGAGCATGTTTGATGCCTTCGTTTGGTTCTCCCAAATTGATGGATTATCTTTACAGCCGTGAATTTCAACCGCTACATAACGGAGGCCGAATTTTCGGAACTCGCCGCCTTTATCCGCCGCGAGGGCGTCGTACTGCGTTTCGCCCGCGGCGAACGCCTCTCCGGGCAGGGACTCCGCAGCCACCGCTGCGGACTGGTCGTGCAGGGCGCTTTCCGTTACGTGCACGCCGACGTCGCGGGAGAGGAGCATGTCGTGGGTTACGCCTTTGCCGGAGAGTTCGTCGGCGACTATATCTCGATGTGCGTCGATGCGCCGTCGCAGGTGACGATCGGGGCGATGTGCGGCGCCGAGGCCCTGCTTGTTCCCGGCGAACGGCTCGAAACCTTCTACCGCACCGATGCCGCCTGCGAGCGGCTGGGCCGCAGGCTGGCCGAACACATGCTGGCCGAGGTTTACGAACGCCTGCTGGACCGCTATGCCGCCTCGCCGCAGCAACGCTACGAGGCCCTGACGGAGCGTTGTCCCGACGTGTTGCAGCTCGTTCCCCTGCGGGAACTGGCCTCCTATCTGGGCGTGCGTCCCGAGACGTTGAGCCGCATCCGCCGCCGTGTCCGCTGATTTCTTGATCTGCGTCAACGTTTTTTTGGGGCGCACCCGTTAACTTTGTTTCCATGAAACGAGCGATTGTCATCGGGGCCACTTCCGGCATCGGCCGGGCGTTGGCCGAACGCCTTGCGGCCGAAGGATACCGGGTCGGCGTGACCGGGCGGCGCGAGGCGCTGCTGGAGGAGCTGGCGGCCAGCCGTCCGGGCAGCTTTTGTTACGCCGCGGCCGACATCATGGACCCTGCCGCCGCCTGTGCGGCGCTGGAACGCCTCGCCGGAGAGCTGGGCGGCATGGATTTGTGCGTGGTCAGCGCCGGAACCGGCGACCTGAATCCCGGACTGGACTATGCGCTGGAAGAGCCGGCCATCCGCACCAACGTCGTGGGCTGGACCGCGGCGGTCGACTGGGCCTACGGCCGTTTCGAGGAGCGGGGCGGCGGCCATCTGGTCGTCATCACGTCGGTCGGGGGCCTGCGCGGCGGTGGTGCGGCTCCGGCCTACAACGCCTCGAAAGCCTATCAGATCAACTATGCCGAGGGCCTGCGGCAGCGGGCTGCGAAGTCCGGACTGCCCCTCCCGGTGACCGACATCCGTCCGGGATTCGTCGCGACGGAGATGGCCAAGGGCGAGGGGCTGTTCTGGGTGATGCCCGTCGACCGGGTCGTGGAGGCGATCGTGCGGGCCATCCGCCGCCGCCGTAGCGTGGCGGTCGTCACACGCCGCTGGCGGCTGCCTGCGTGGCTGATCCGGCACATGCCGGAGTGTATTTACCGTAAAATGGGATGATGATGAACGGATGGTTTCTGGCGGCCGGAGCGTTGCTCGCCGCCGCATTCTTCGTACACGTGTTTTCGGGCAACCGCTTCTACTCGGCGGCGCGCCCCGATGCGGCAACGGCCCCTTCCGGAGCTTACGAGGCGTGGCTGATGGGCCGCTGCGGCGTTCAGATGATTTCAGTGGACCTGTTCCTCTGCGCGGCTTTTCTCTTGCTGCTGGGGACGGGCGTCCTGCCGCGCAATTTCGCGCTCGAACTCCTGCTGCTGCTGGTGTTCGGCGGCTGGTGCGTCTTCTGGCTGGTGTCGCTGCTGTGTGAAAAAGCCGGAGGGCGTCATTACCTCCGGCTGTGCCACTGGGCGTTGTTCCTCGTGCTGTTCGGTCTGGTGCTGGGCGGCATGCTCGGGTAGTCCTACTCCTCCTCTTCGTAATAGACTTTGTAGAACTTGCCCTTCTCGTCCTCGCCCTGCTCCAGCAGATTGCGGTTGCCGTGGACGTAGATGTGGAAATTGCGGTCGAGCTTGATGACGCTCTTGTACGACCGCGCCTGCTTCTTGACGGCTGAATCCGAGATGCCGAATTCGTCCTCGATGCGGATGTCGCGGTCTTGTTCGTACTCCTGGCGGAAGCGCGTGAAGCTCTCCACGACCTCCGGCTGGCGGATCACCTTCTCCGAAAAATCGTCCATCGAAAAGCTTTCCTGCTCCTGGAAATACTTCATCGTCTCGTTGAGCAGCTCGGCCTGGTCGGCCTTCGACACCTCGAACTCCTTCGAGAGGTGTTTCGTGACGTATTTCTTGCACATCGCCAGCGTGTTGTGCGTATTGTGGTAGTTGTCCTGCCGCTGGCGCACGCGCAGGAAGTCGTCGATCCAGTAGCGAGCTTCGGTGCGGTTGGTGTTGTCGACGACGAAGACCGCAAACCCCTCCTCGCGTTCCGTGTTGAAAATGACGGCTCCCTTGTCCAGCCGTTTGATGTCGATGCCTTCGCGGGCCGCGATGTGCACCCCTCCGGCCTGCTGTTCGACGTCGAGGAACGTGTCGCGCGTCTCGGACTTGAACAGCCCCAGCGCGTCGCAGCGTTCGCCGCCGAAATTGCAGTCCGAAAAGTAGGCCGTGTAAAATTCGCCGCCCTTGATCTGCGGGTGCATGCCGCTCTCGTAGAGGTGCTTGGCCAGGCTCACCGAATGTTCGAGGAGCGCCTCCGGATCGTCGAAGATTCTGCATGCGAAGTTCCAGACCTCGTTGCACCCGAGGTCGGTCTCGTGGTGGAGGTTGTAGCACTCCTCGCTCTTGAAGCCGCCGAGGAAATAGGCCGTGAGCGTGCGCATCAGCCCTTCGTCGGCGACCTGTGCCGAGAGTTCGGGCGAGACCGTCAGGGGTTCGTCCTTCGATTTGTTGCCGACGACGTGTACGGCCAGCGCTTCGATGCGCGTATCTTCGGTGTATAACATGTTCGGGATCGTTTAACGGACGACAAAGATGCGCATTTTTTGTCTCCCCGGCAAGTCCTGCGGCCGATAAAAAGGCCGGAATCCGCGGGGGACTCCGGCCTTCGGGCGTGTGGCGCGGCTTATAAGCGGGTCGCAGGCGCGATCTTCAGGCGGAACGTGTAGTCGGCGTAGGGAATCCGGTATTCGGGCAGCGGCAGCGCGCCCCACGAGTTGACGCACGCCAGTCCGTACTGCACCTTGTCGAGGCATACCGAAACGTTCTTCTGCTTTTCGACCTCGGGCGAGTGTCCCTGCCGTTTTGCGGGGCCTTCGTCGAGCGACTCCTGCGGGTAGTGAAGCGCCGAGGCGGAGAACGGAGCGTCGGAGGTCACCGTAAGACCCCGTCCGCCGATGTCCGCGAGGTGCCACCAGCGCAGGTCGCTCTTCGTGCCGGTCTCCTGCGGGCGGATGTAGGGGTGGAACTGCTCGTCGACGCTCTGGCGGTAAAGTCCCACGAAGGCCGACGATTTGCGGTCGGCGTAGTTCTCGCCCGGTCCGCGGCCGTAGTATTGCAGGCGGTCGAACGCCTCGGGCATCTCGAAGCGCATGCCGAAGCGGAACATGTCGGGAACCTCGGCCCCCGGCGTGGCGTGCAGCGACTGTGCGATCGTGACGGCGCCCGTGTTGTCGACGGCGTATTCGATCTCCAGCGTGGCCTGCACCCCGGGCATTTCATAGCCGGCCTTCACCGTGACGATGCCGTCGGCCTCGGCATGGGTCAGCGTCTTGAGTTTCATCTCCGGCTGTTTCCAGACGGCCATTTTGTGTTGCAGTCCGGCGCCGAAGTCGTTGTCGGTCGGCGCGCGCCAGAAGTTGGGGCGCAGCGTGGAGCCGTCGGCCAGGAAGTCGAGCCCGCGGACTTCGTAACGGGTGATGAAGCCCGTCTTGCGGCTGAAGTCGAGCCGCAGGCCGTTGCCCGCGACGATTAGGAAGTCTTTGTGGTTGTCCGCAACGAAGAGCGATTCACCTTCGGCTGCGGATTTCGCCGCGGGAGCCGTGAAGACGTATTCGCGGATCGGCAGCTGGGCGCGCGCCGCGGTGTGGCCCGCGGGCAGGATGCCTTCGGCCGTCTTGAGTTTGTAGGCCACGTCGAGCAGCAGTTCGCCCGCCGCGGGCAGCGTGGCCGGATCGTAGGGGAGCGTGATGCGCACGCGCTGCTGCGGCGCGGCTTTCAGTCCGTCGACGACGCCCCGGCGGAGGGGCGTCCCGTCGCAGAGCACCTCCCAATGGAGGTCGTAGTTTTCGAGGCCGCGGAAGAAATTTTCGTTGAGGACCTCCACCGTATTCCCCGCATCGCCGGCCCACGAGGTCCAGACCGACTGGTAGTAGTAGCGCACCTCCTCCATGTGTGGGTTCGGAATGCGGTCGGGACCGATCAGGCCGTTGTCGCAGAAGTTCTGGTCCGAGGGGTCGTAGGGGTTCCAGTCGCCTCCGTAGCCGTAGACCGTCACGCCGTTGCGCCCCTTTTTGTGCAGCGACTGGTCCACGAAATCCCAGATGAATCCGCCCTGATATTTCGGTTCGCGGCGGATCAGCTCCCAGTACTCCCTGAATCCGCCCATCGAGTTGCCCATGGCGTGGGCGTATTCGCACTGGATCAGCGGTTTGGCGGGATTCTCGGCGAGGTATTTCTCACACCGCTCGTAGTCCCAGTACATCGGGCAGATAATGTCCGTGTTGCGGCTGCCGGGCGAATAGACGGCCCGTTCGTGGTGAATCGGCCGCGAGGGGTCGTAAGCCTTGATCCAGTCGTAGCAGGCGTCGAAGTTCGGCCCGTCGCCCGCTTCGTTGCCCAGCGACCAGATGATGACCGACGGATGGTTGATGCTGCGCTGCACGTTGCGTTCGTTGCGCTCCAGATGCGCTTTGGCGTAGAGCGGATTCTTGGCCAGCGTCTTTTCGCCGTAACCCATGCCGTGCGACTCGATATTGGCCTCGGCCACGACGTAGAGTCCGTATTGGTCGCAGAGCGAGTACCAGCGGGCGTCGTCGGGGTAGTGGCACGTGCGCACGGCGTTGATGTTGTTCTCCTTCATGATGCGGATGTCCTCCAGCATGCGCCCCTCGGAGACGTAATAGCCGTAGTCGGGGTCCATCTCATGCCGGTTGGCGCCCTTGATCAGCACCGGCCGGCCGTTGACGAGCAGCTGCCCGCCCTCGATCTTCACGTCGCGGAATCCGATCCGGAGCGGAATGACCTCGATCACTTCGCCCGCCGGCGCGCGGAGCGTCGCCGTCAGTCCGTACAGCACGGGCGTCTCGGCGCTCCACAGGGCGACTTTCCCGGCGTCGAGCGTGCAGCGCTCCTCGTCCTTCGTGACGCGCAGCTGCTGCGACGCGACGCTGCGCCCTTGGGCGTCGGTGAGCGCCAGTTCGACGCTGCATCCCCGCGCCTGCCTGGGGAAGAAGGCTTTGACGGCTACCGTTCCCGCGGTGTAGTTGGCCGAAGGCGCGGCGTCGACCTGAATGTCCGTAATTTGCCGTTTGTCGCGCGCGTAGAGGTAGCAGTCGCGGCCCACGCCCGAAAGGCGGAAGAAGTCCTGATCTTCGAGGTATGTGCCGTCGCACCAGCGGAAGACCTGGAACGCGATGAGATTCCGGCCGGGTTTCACGTAGGGCGTCAGGTCGAACTCGGCCTCCAGCTTGCTGTCCTCGCTGTAACCCACATAGCGGCCGTTGACCCAGAGGTAGATGTTCGACGTCACCGAGCCGAAATGCGCGACGATCTGCCTGCCGGCCCATGCCGCGGGGATGTCGACCGTACGGCGGTAGGAACCCACGTGGTTCTGCTCGATGGGAACGTGCGGCGGATCGTTTTTGAACCAGCCCCGCCAGGCGTAACCGACGTTGAGGTAGACCGGATCGCCGTATCCGTTCAGCTCCCAGAGTCCCGGCACGGGCATGTCGTTCCAGCCTTTGTCGTTGTAGCCGACGCGGAAAAAGTCCGTCGGTCGCTGGTCGGCGTTGCGCACCCAGTTGAATTTCCAGTTTCCGTTCAGCGTGACGAACCGCTCCGAGAGGGTCTTGTCGCCCGCCTGTGCGGCTTCCGGCGACTCGTACGCGAACCAGGAGCCATGCATCGGCATCCGGTTCACGGCATTCACGCCGGCGTCCTGCCATTCGTTGCTCTGCGCGCCGGCCGTCAGCGCCGTCGCCGCGGCCAGCCAGCATAAGAGGATTTTCTTCATCGGTTATCTCTGTTTTTAAGGTTTAGGCATAGTCTGCCGAAGCGGTTTCCGCTGTGCCGGATGTCCGGCGCGGTCCGATCGGTTAAATTTCGGAAAAATGTCGGGAAACTCCAAATATGGCGGCTGAAAAAGACGACAGCCGTATTGTTCCGGTGCATTTTTGCCGGGTGACGGTTATTTCCAGTCATGTACCTGGTCCGTTCTCACGCCGCCGCCCGCAGGGCAGTCCTCCTATAAAAAAGCAAGGACGCAGGTACAACCCCTACAGTCGGCCCGTTACAGCCTTATGATGGTAGTTGCCCTTACGCCCAAGCCTGTCCCCCACCCGAACGGGCAGGGACAAGGCTCAAGTTTCAGACAAATATTACACCATCATAAAAACTGCCGTATTTCTACAACAGGTAACGGTTTACTGTAGGTATAAAGGTTTGTCTTAACCTTTGTTTCTATTTTCTATTGCGAAGATAGTCAAATAATCCGACTAACCAAAAAATCCGGCCCCCTTTCGGAGGCCGGACCCACTATAAATAACTATGACAAAAACTTTCGTTTATGCGTTGGCGGTCGCCAGCGGCGAAGCCTGCGTGTAGGTGCGGGCGGCCAGCTCCTTGTCGAGCATGTACAGCCCGAACTTGTTGCCTTCGACGGCCTCGCAGGCGGTGATCATCTCGCGTGCCGACTCCTCCTCCTCGACCTGCTCGTCGACGAACCAGACGAGCATGTTCGACGAAGCGTAATCCTTGTCCTCGGCGGCGATGGCGGCCAGATTGTTGATCATGGCCGTAACCTCCTTCTCATGGGCCAGCGTGTCCTGGAACATCTCCAGCGGCGAAGTCCAAGCAGTGCGCACCTCCTCGATCGGGAGCAGCTTCACCTCGGCGTCGCGCGAGAGAATGTAGTTCATAAAGATCCGCGCATGGTCCTGCTCCTCCTGGAACTGTACGTAGAACCAGTTGGCGACACCCTTCAGCCCCTTGGCCTCGGCGTCCATCGACATCGAAAGATAGAGATAGGCCGACCAAAGCTCGGCATTGATCTGCGCGTTCATCGCTTCGTGTAATTTCTTGCTTAACATAACTGTATTGTTTTAAGTTTGCGGTTTATCATCGTTCGTGATACAAATATACAATAGTTTTTCGTGATTTGTATCAAAATAGTCATCAAATTATTTTATATCGAAATGGCGAGACATTATAAAACAAAATAGACGGCGTCCGAATACGTATTCGGGCGCCGTCGGATGGTTTTCAGCGGAATGCGGATCAGTCGTCGATCTCGATCAGGCGGAACTGAAGGTCGAATTTCAGGTCGAGACCGTTGTCGAGCTTCACCTCCCAGTCGCGCTTGTCGCGGTCGATCGAGACGATCTTGCGGCCTGCGAAGTTCTTGGCGACATAGTCGCGGATCTGCTGCGGAACGATGGCTGCGGGAACCTCGCCGTACTTGCAGTCGACCTCCTTCCACGCTCCGTCCTTGGCGAACTCGACCTTCGAGCCGTTGACGAAGACCACCTTGTAATCCTTGTCGAACAGCTCCTCGTCGACTTTGGCGTAGGAGACCTCGACAGCCTTGAAGTGGGTCTGGACGAACTGTTGCGCAACGGCGGGAAGTTCGCCGACGGTGATGATCCGGTCTTTACCGGCGAAAGCGGGAACCGAAGAGGCCATGACGGCCAGCGAAGCGAGAAGAATCGTGAACTTTTTCATAATCGTAGTGTTTTAATTGAATTTCGTACTGCAAAGTTGCGGCCCGAAACTGAAACGAATCTGAAAAAAGCGGATTTCCTGCATTTTTTTCACGCCGGGAAATCGACCGCGAAGCAATGCCGCCCCTCCTTATAAGAATAGGACACCTTCAACCCGTAGAGACGGCAGACTGCGTCGACCACGGCAAGGCCCAGCCCCGTAGAACCCTCCTTCTTCGTTCCCTGATAGAACCGGTCGAAGATACGCCCGGCGTCGAGCGGACCGCCCGCACCGCTGTTGCAGACCGTGAAGCGACGCGGAGCGACGCGCACCGTCACCTCGCCGCCCTCGTCGCCGTGAACGAATGCGTTTTTCAGCAGGTTGGCGACCACGCTCCCGGCCAGCGACGGATTCATCCGCGCCGTGAGCGGCCCCTCGTCCACGAGCGCAAAGCGCATGCTGCGGTAGGCGTAAATCTCCTCCATGTCCTCGGCCGTGCGGCGCACCAGTGCGTTCACGTCGACCTCTTCGGCCTCGGGGAACTGGCCGTTGTCGATCTTCGACAGCAGCAGCAGCGAACGGTTGAGCCGCACGAGGTAGTCCAGCGTCCGCTGCACCTTGGCGATCTCGCCCAACTGCTCCCCGGTGAGCGCATGCGCATCGTCGACCAGCATTTCCAACCGGTTGCGGCAGACCGCCAGCGGAGTCTGCATCTCGTGCGAGGCGTTGCCGATAAACTGTTTCTGCCGCTCGAACGACGACTCGGCCCGCTCGGCATAGCGGCGCGCGGCATCGTTGAGTTTCCGGAACTCCGTGACGGAGGTCTCGACGGCCAACGGCGCATTCCGCGCCCCCACGGTGTAACCGTCGAGCCACCGCAGCAGGGCGTAGAGCGGCCGCATCGTGCGGTAGAGCACGATGACCGTGACCAGCAGGATCATCATCAGCAGGAAGAGGTAGAGGCAGACCATCCACCGGAGGATCGACTCCCGGAGGTCGTCCTTCTCGATGGTCGGAGTCATCACCGTCAACTCGCGCCATTGCCCCGCGCCGTCGCGGAACACCTTGCGCAGCACGCGGGCCGGCTCCTTGTCGTCGCGTTCGGGAATGAAAATCTCCTCGTCGGAATAGCGTTCGTGGTGCTGTGCGGCGGCATATTGGGGCGACACTTCGTGCAGGAAATAGCCGTTGTTGCCCTCGTCCACCGGAACGGGAAGCTCCCGTCCGGCCAGAACCCGCTTGACGATCACTTCGGCACGAGCTTCGAGCGCGTCGTCCACCTCGTCGTTGATCTCGTCGATCAGCGTGAAGTAAAACAACACGGCCCATGCCGCCAGAAGCAGCGACAGCGCCCACGAAAGGTGCAGCAGGATGCGGTAAACCAGTTTCACGGCTGTACGAGTTTATAGCCGAAGCCGTAGACGGCGCGGATCTCGATGTCGGCGCCCGCATCGTGGAGCTTGCGGCGCAGGTTCTTCATCTGCGCATAGACGAAATCGAAATTGTCGGCCTGGTCGATATGGTCGCCCCAGACCCCTTCGGCCAGCGCGGTCTTGTCGACCGTGTGGTTGGGGCGGGACATGAAGTAGTGGAGGATGTCGTACTCCTTGCGCAGCAGCTCCACCTCGCGGCCCGCCACCTCGACCCGGCGGCTGTCGGGCCACAGGCGCACGTTGCCCGCGTCGAGGCTCTCGTAACCGCCGCGCTGGTGACGGCGCAGGACGCTGCGGATGCGGGCGCTCAATTCCGCCAGGTGGAACGGCTTGGGAAGGTAGTCGTCGGCGCCGAGTTCCAACCCCTCGATCTTGTCGTCGAGGGAATCGCGGGCCGAAATGATGATCACCGCAGCCGGGCTGCGACGCCTCTTCAGCTCTTCGAGCAGCCGCAGGCCGCTGCCGCCGGGCAGCATGATGTCCAGCAGGATGCAGTCGTAGTCGTATGCGGCGATCTTGTCGAGCGCCGCGGCGTAATCGGCGGCCTGCTCGACAATGTACTGCTCCCGGGTCAGCGTCCGGACCATGATCTCCCGCAGGGAGGGTTCGTCTTCAACAATGAGTATCTTCATAATACACTCCTTTTTCTCGGGACAGGGGGAGGGGCGAAAATCCGGTCTTGAAACCCGCGGCCCGCCACCGCCCTCCGAAACCCGTCTTTCAGACGGGCGAAATTACGGCCCGAATCCGAAAGGAAACTGAAATGCCGGGAATCAGCGCTGCCCGGTGCGCCGGAAATAATTCTGCAAGACCAGCAGTGAAATGATCTTTTCGCGCCGGCGGTCGCGGAACTGCGCGACGTATTCGTGCGCATGCGCGATGATCGCCTCGGCCTCGTCCGGATGCTCGATGTAGTAGCGCATCCGCTCTTCGAGGTCGGAATAGTCGGGCCGAATCTCGACGTAGTGGTAACCGGGGATGAGCGTGCCCTCCATGAACCACGTCTCGTAGGTCGGACGGGGCATCACGGCCAGCGAGTTCGACGACATGATCCACTTGAGGTTCGTCGCCACGTCGTAGCCCTCGATCGCCAGAATGAACTTGTAGTTCAGGTGGTCGTACATCGAAATATGGGGTTTGGTCCACTCCGGGGGATATTCGGGACGGGGCGTCGAGATGCCGGCATCGCAGCACTCCGAACCGAAATACATGCGCATGAAACGTTCGCGGTGGGGACGCCGCGTGATCGCCAGCCGGAAAATCGCCTTGTCCGACTTCTTCCGGAACGGAATGTCGTCCCGCAGGAAGATGAAATGGCGAACCTTGTCGAGGTTCAGCAGCACCGAATTGGCGTTGTCGCCGCAGATCGGCCTGCTCTTGACGATCGACGGCACGTCGGGAACCGTCGTCACGTCCCCGGGAACGGTATTCCACAGCAGGCGGTCGCTGAACCAGCGGGTGAACTCGTAGGTATCGAAGAAATAGGCCGTCTTGACGCCCCGGCGGAACTTGTGGTCGCCTAACGGACGCAGCCCTTCGCGGGGGGGGGTCGCAGGCGCAGACGACAGTTTGTTGTAATAATCCGCCCGCCGGCAGATGTACTCCCAGTCGGGGCGGCGTTCCGCCTCGGCGAGTACCCGGTCCAGACGGGACTGCAACAACCGTTTCGGCGTAAGGTAACGCGCGAAACTCCGCAGGAACCAAAACAGTTTGATCTGTTTGTTGTGAAAAATACGGTTCAGACGGTTCATCGGCAATGGGTTTAGCTCAACAAAGATACGAAAAAGTCGAATGGGTTGCAAAACAGAATCGTACAAGATTCCGTAAAACCGCCGACTGATATAAAAGGGGCGTTACGGCTCCAAAGATAAAAAAATTCCGCGAAAACGAACAAAAAAAGGCGGAAACCGATGTTTCCGCCTTTTGCCGGGGATCGCCCCGCTTATGCCTTCAGGCCGTCGTAGGCCCACTTCACATAGGTCGCGCCCCAGGTATATCCGCCGCCGAAAGCCGACAGAATGAGGTTGTCGCCCTTGCGCAACTGGCTCTCGTAGTCGCAAAGACACGAAGGAATCGTGGCGGCCGTGGTATTACCGTTGCGGTCAATGTTGATCATGCACTTGTCCTGCGTGATGCCCATACGGCGCGCCGTGGCGTCGATGATGCGCAGGTTGGCCTGATGGGGAACCAGGAAACGGATGTCCTCGCCCTTGAGGTTGTGACGCTCCATCATCTCCACCGAAACGTCGGACATCTTCGACACGGCAGCCTTGAACACGGCGTGGCCGTCCCACATGATCGTGTGCCAGTTGTTCTGCACGGTTTCGACCGAAGCCGGGTAGCGCGAACCGCCCGCCTTCATGTAGAGCTGCATCTCGCCCGAGCCGTCGGAATGCAGGATCGAATCCACGATTCCGAGACCTTCGGTATTGGCTTCCAGCAGCACGGCGGCAGCGGCGTCGCCGAAGAGCGGGCAGGTCGAACGGTCGGTATAGTCGACGATCGACGACATTTTGTCGGCGCCCACGACGATGACCTTCTTGCTCGTGCCGGCCTCGATGAACTTCGCGCCGGTGGTCAGGGCGAACAGGAAGCCGCTGCAAGCTGCCGAAACGTCGAACGCGAAGGCGTTCTTGCAGCCAGCCTGGTCGGCGATCAGGTTACCCGTCGAGGGGAAGAACATGTCGGGGGTCACCGTGGCGCAGATCACCACGTCAATCTCCATGGGGTCCACCCCCGTCTTATCCAACAAATTGATGACCGCACGGGCGCCCATGTAGGAGCTGCCGATACCCTCGCCCTTGAGGATATGGCGCGTCTTGATACCCGTATGCGACATGATCCACTCGTCGTTGGTGTCGACCATCCGGCTCAATTCGTCGTTGGTGAGGATATATTCCGGAAGGTACTGTCCCACACCCGTAATAGCTGCTGTTATCTTACCCATTAGCTTTGGCTTTTCGTGTTTTGGTTAATTTTGAAACGCACGTTGCAGTTTCGCTGTCAGATCGGCCTTGATGACCTGTTCGGTCGAAAGGATCATGCTCCGGATCGCCTGGGGCGAAGAGCATCCGTGACCGATGATAACGGGCGCGTTGACGCCCAGGACGGGTGTTCCGCCCACGTTTTCGTAATTCATGGCGTCCCAGAAGGCATTGCGGCAGCCCAAGGCCGTGTTGATGCGGTAGAGGCCCTCGGCCATTTTCAGCGCCGTGTTGCCGACGAATCCGTCGCAGACGATCACATCGGCGACCTTGCCCGAAAAGAGGTAGGAACCCTCGACATTGCCCACGAAATTGATCCGGCTCTCCGCCTTCAGCAGTTCGTAGGTGGCTTTGGTCTGGGCGTTGCCCTTGGTCTCCTCCTCGCCGATGTTGAGCACCGCCACGCGCGGACGCTCGATGCCCAGCACCGCCTCGGCGTAAATCGAGCCGATCAGGCCGTACTGCGCCAACACCTCGGGCTTGCAGTCCACATTCAGGCCCACGTCCAGCAGCAGCGCAGGACGCCCTGCGATGGTGGGAACGATGGATGAAATCGTGGGACGCACGACACCCTCGATCGGTTTGACGGCATACATCGAACCGACCATCATGGCGCCGGTCGAACCTGCGCTCGCAAAACCGTCGACAGCTCCCTTGGCCAGGTAGCCAAACCCGACCGTGATGCTCGAATCCGCCTTGGCCTGGAAAGCCTTGGCCGGATGGTCGCCCATCTCGATCACCTCGGTGGTCGCTACGATTCCGAACCGCTCGGCGGGACATCCCTCCGAAGCGAGCACGGACTTAATTTTCTCTTCGTCGCCGAACAGCACGATACGGCTGTCCGACCCGATCGCATCGAGCGCCATGACGGCTCCCTTGACAGCCGCTTCGGGTGCATAATCGCCGCCCATGGCATCTACGCCAATCTTTATCATACTCGTACGAGTGTTGGTTGATATCCTGTCCCGCTCCCGACCCGCCCCGGAAAACATACACGACCGGGGATTCAGGCGGCCGGAAGGGAACCTTCATAAATTAAAAAAGAGGCACTCCCCGCGGGGATGCACTCTTTTGAGCGCCGGAATTATTCGGCAGCTTTCTTCTCGATGGCGAGCTTTCCGCGATAGAAGCCGCACTCGGGGCATACACGGTGATAGAGCACCGCTGCGCCGCAGTTCGAGCAGGTAACCACCGTCGGAACGGTAGCCTTGTAGTTGGTTCTGCGCTTATCGCGTCGCGTCGACGAGACTTTGTGTTTAGGATGTGCCATTTTTAAATATAATTTATAAGTTTAAACGTATCTTTATCCGTGTTTATTTCGCGCCGCCGGGTTCCTCACCGCCTTCTCCGCCGTCCGCGCCTTCGGCCTCCATCCGCTCGCGCAGGGCGGCCAGCTTGGCCCATTCGCCCCCGCCGCGCTCCCCGGCGCCTTCGGCCGCAGCCTCGATCGACGCGAACTCCCGGTCGGAAACGATCCGGAAGCGTTCGAGCATCTCGGGGTTGCACTCCCCCTCGGGATGCACCCGCTGGTAGGGCAGCGACAGCACGATGCTTTCGTAGATGTACTGCGCAAGCTCCACGCGGTCCTCGCCCGGCAGCATCCACATCACCTCGCCGTCGTATTCGTGCACCTCGTCGGAGAATTTCACCACCAGCTGCCCCTCGAAATCAATGGGCACACGGCAGTCCTCCAGGCATCGGTCGCATTCGACGACGACATGGCCCGTGATCCCGACATCGAGCGTGAGCTGCTTCTCCGAGCGGTCCACACCGACCGAGACCTCACACCGTCCGTCCTTGATCTCCGTGCTTTCGAAGGCTTCGAACAACGCCTTGTCGACCTCGAAACGGAAGTCGTGACGACCGTTTTTCAGCCCTTTCCAGGCAATCGAATATCGTTGAGCTACCTCCATTTACGCACATTTAGTGCGCAAAGTTACGAAAAAATAAGACATTTGCAAAGAAAACCGCGAGTTTTAGCGTTCCCGGCCCGGCGGGGCGCAAATAAATTTGGCGTTGCACGACAGTTGTATTATTTTTACGGAAAAATAGTCCGCGCACGGCCCGCCGAATCGATCCGGCGCTGCATCCGGCCCGCGCGGCCCCGACAGAACATGGACGAAAAAGGATTTACAATCGAAGTCACGAGCCGCTACGAAGGGTGGTGGCGGTACAATGCGGCGCTGATGTGCGGCTGTTTCGACGCCGCCGGCCGGCGCATCGGATTCGCCTCGTCGGCATCGACCGTGGCCGACGTCGGCTCGAACCTCACCGAACGCCCCGCAGACATCGCCGCGGACCGCACGGCCGCGCTGCAAACCATGCCGTGCGACCACCTCGTGCTCTACCTATATATAATTCCCCACACGCTGCCCGCGGACAACGAAATCGACGCGACCAGGCCCTTCGGGATCGAGGTGAGGATCTCCTATGCCGGACGCCGCCTGCGCACCGAAAAGCGGGAGATCAACCAATGGTCGGGCGCCTCGGTCGAAATGCGGGTAGATTCGAAAAAATAAGCTCCCGGCCGACCCGGAAGCCGATATAAAGAAAAGAGGAAACCATCGCTGGTTCCCTCTTTTTCTATCGGATGGCTTTCGACTATTTGTTGTTGTAAGCGGCCATCTTCTCGATCAGCATGAGGACCTTGTTCGAGTAGCCCCACTCGTTGTCGTACCACGAAACGACCTTCACGAAGGTGTCCGTCAGCGCGATACCGGCAGCCTTGTCGAAGATCGACGTGCGGGCGTCGCCCAGGAAGTCCGACGAAACGACAGCCTCCTCGGTGTAACCCAGAATACCCTTCAGTTCGCCTTCCGAAGCCTCCTTCATGGCAGCGCAGATCTCGTCGTACTTGGCGGGCTTGGCCAGGTTTACGGTCAGGTCGACAACCGAAACGTCGAGGGTCGGAACACGCATCGACATACCGGTCAGCTTACCGTTCAGCTCGGGAATCACCTTGCCTACGGCCTTTGCAGCGCCGGTCGACGAGGGGATGATGTTGCCCGAAGCGGCACGGCCGCCGCGCCAGTCCTTCATCGAGGGACCGTCGACAGTCTTCTGCGTTGCGGTGGTCGAGTGAACGGTGGTCATCAGACCGTCGGTGATGCCGAACTTGTCGTGCAGAACCTTGGCGATGGGGGCAAGGCAGTTGGTGGTGCACGATGCGTTCGAAACGATCGTCTGGCCCTTGTAGGTATCGGTGTTCACGCCGCATACGAACATCGGGGTGTCGTCCTTCGAGGGAGCCGACATAACGACGTACTTGGCGCCGGCTGCGATATGAGCCTCGGCCTTCTCCTTGGTGAGGAACAGACCCGTCGACTCTACCACGTACTCGGCGTTAACCTCGTTCCACTTCAGGTTTGCGGGGTCCTTCTCGGCGGTTACGCGGATAGCCTTGCCGTTTACGATCAGCTGGCTCTTCTCCACGTTGAAATCCACCGTACCGTCGAAACGGCCGTGCATCGTGTCGTACTTCAGCATGTAAGCCATGTAGTCCACGGGAACCAGGTCGTTGATGCCCACCACTTCGATGTTGTCGTTCGTGCAAGCGGCACGGAACACCAGACGGCCGATACGACCGAAGCCGTTGATACCGATTTTAATAGTTGCCATAATAATTTGAATTATTTGTTAATAAAAAATTGCGTTATTTTTTTAACAGCACAAAAGTACATACTTTATATAATTTACGCAAATAAAAAATTAAATTTTTTTACGAACCGCGGACGCATCCGTTTCCCGGCACGCACCCGTCCGCCGGAAACCTCCGCCGTCTTCAGGCGCACAACACCGCGGAAGCCTACTGCGCAGCCAGTTTGGCCCGTTTGGCCATGGCCGAGGCGAAGACGAAATCGTTCAGCTCGCGGTTGTCCGCATGCAGGATGTCGTCCTTCGTCCCCTCCCACCACTTACGGCCGTCGTGGATGTATACAATTTTCTCGCCGATCTCCATCACGGAGTTCATGTCGTGGGTGTTGATGATCGTCGTGATGCCGTACTCCTGGGTGATCTCGTGGATCAGGTTGTCGATGACGATCGAGGTCTGCGGGTCGAGTCCCGAGTTGGGTTCGTCGCAGAACAGGTAGCGGGGATTCATCACGATAGCCCGGGCGATGGCCACGCGCTTGATCATGCCGCCCGACAGTTCGGCCGGATAGAGTTCGTTGGCCCCGTCGAGCCGCACGCGCTGGAGGCAGAAATTCACGCGCTCCATCTTCTCCCGCTCGCTCTGCGAGGTGAAGAGGTCGAGCGGCAGCTTGACGTTCTCCACAACGGTCGAGGAGTCCAGCAGCGCCCCGCCCTGAAAGATCATGCCGATGTCCTTGCGGATACTTTTGCGTTCCCGGAAACCGAGTTTCGAAAAGTTCACCTCGTCGTACCACACGTCGCCCGAATCGGGTTCGTGCAGGCCCACCAGCGTCTTGAGCAGCACGGTCTTTCCCGAACCGCTGCGGCCGATGATGAGGTTCGTTTTTCCGGTCTCGAATTCGACCGAGATGTCGTCGAGCACCACCCGGCCGTCGAACGACTTGACGATATGTTCGGCGCGTATCATATAAGCAGGACTTGTGTCAGGATCAGGTCGAAAAGCAGAATCACCACGCAGCTGGCCACCACGGCGCGCGTCGAAGCCGTGCCGACCTCCAGCGAGTTGCCCCGGGCGTTGTAGCCGTAGAAGGCCGAAATCGAGGTGATGATGTAGGCGAAGAAGACGGTCTTGATCAGCGTGTAGGTGATCGAATAGGGCTTGAAATCCATCAGCAGGCCGTCGACATAGTCGGCGGGGATCATAATGCCCGTCGCGGCGGCGATGAGGTATCCGCCCAGAATGCCGATCAGGATCGAGAGGATCGTCAGAAAGGGGAAGAAGACCATCGCGGCGACGATCTTCGGGAGGATGAGGTACGAGGCGGAGTTGACGCCCATGATTTCGAGCGCGTCGATCTGTTCGGTGATGCGCATGGTTCCGATTTCCGAGGCGATCGACGACCCGACCTTTCCGGCGAGAATCAGCGCCACGACCGCCGACGAAAACTCCAGGATCATCGTCTCGCGCGTGGCGTAACCCACCAGCGAGCGGGGAATGAACGGCGAATCGAGGTTGATGCACATCTGCAAAGTGATGACCGCGCCGATGAAGACCGAGATGATGGCCGTCAGGCCGATCGAGTTGACACCGAGCGACTCCATTTCGAAAATGATCCGCCGGCGGTAGATGGCGGCCTTCTCCGGACGGGAAAAGACCTTTCCCATCAGCATGAAATAGCGCCCTATGAGTTCGAAAATCTTCAACATGCTACTGCTTTTCCTCTTCGAAATCGACGTAGTCGCCCACATCCTTCGACACGCGCTTCTCGGGCGTTCCCGGGGTTTTGTGCACCTTCACCTCGCCTTCGCGCTCCTTGCGCGGCTGCTCTGCAAAGGGCGAGCCGAAACCGCCGAATCCCTTCGGTCCGGACTGCTGTCCGAAGCCTTCGCCGAACTGCTGCTCCATCTGCTTGCGGACCTTGTAGATCCGCCAGCGGAAAGCCAGCATCAGCACGACGACCAAAATAACAAGTCCCATAAGAAAATACAAGATAAACAGCGCGATGCCCTTGAGCAGCGCGGGGGCGCCGAGCGCCAGTATGACGATAAGGAGCGTCGTCAGCGGATTGCGCTGCACGAAGCCCGCCAGGGAGTCGATGATTGCCAGTATGAAATTCATTCCGATTTCGGTTTACATCTCCACAAAGGTATGGAAAATTATGCGTATTTCAATTAAATGTCGTAAATTTGGCGTCTGGAAACGAAAAACAAATCACAATCCCATATGTTAACTCCCCTCACCGCCATCTCGCCCGTCGACGGGCGTTACCGTAATAAAACGGAGAAATTAGCCGATTATTTTTCGGAGCAGGCCCTCATCCGCTACCGCATCCGCGTCGAAGTGGAATACTTCATCGCCTTGTGCGAACTGCCGCTGCCGCAGCTGACCGGCATCGACCGCTCGAAATTCGCCGCCCTGCGCGCGCTCTACCTCGATTTCTCGGACGCCGACGCCCGGCGCGTGAAGGAGATCGAGTCGGTGACCAACCACGACGTAAAGGCCATCGAGTACATCATCAAGGAGAAAATGGACACCCTCGGGCTGGAGGCCTATAAGGAGTTCGTGCATTTCGGCCTCACGTCGCAGGACATCAACAACACGGCCATTCCGCTCTCGCTCCGGGAGGCGATGACAGGCGTCTACTACCCCGTCGTCGAGGAGGTCCGCGACGCTTTGGCGTCGTTCGCCGAGCAGTGGCGCGAGGTTCCGATGCTGGCGCGCACGCACGGGCAGCCCGCCTCGCCGACCTCGCTGGGCAAAGAGTTTTCGGTATTCGTCGAGCGGCTCGAAAAGCAGTTGTTCATGCTCCACGACATCGCCGTTCCGGCCAAGTTCGGCGGCGCCACGGGCAACTTCAACGCCCACCGCGCGGCCTACCCCGAAATCGACTGGGTGGCTTTCGCCAACCGGTTCGTGAACGAGACGCTGGGGCTGTGCCGCTCGCAGTACACCACGCAGATCGAGCACTACGACAACCTGGCGGCCATCTTCGACAACATGAAGCGCATCGACACCATCCTCATCGACCTCTCGCGGGACATGTGGACCTACATTTCGATGGAGTACTTCAAACAGCAGATCAAGGCCGGGGAGGTCGGATCGAGCGCCATGCCCCACAAGGTCAACCCCATCGACTTCGAGAACGCCGAGGGCAACTTCGGCATCGCCAACGCCGTTTTCGAGCACCTCGCCTCGAAGCTGCCCGTCTCGCGCCTCCAGCGCGATTTGACCGACTCGACCGTGCTGCGCAACATCGGCGTGCCGATGGCCCACGCGGTGATCGCCCTGCAATCGCTGCTCAAGGGGCTGAACAAGGTGATCCTCAACCCCGAGGCGCTGGCGCGCGATCTGGAGAACAACTGGGCCGTGGTGGCCGAGGGCATCCAGACCATCCTGCGCCGCGAGGGTTTCCCGAAGCCCTACGAGGCGTTGAAGGCCCTGACGCGGACCAACGCCCACATCACCCGCGAGTCGATCGCGGCATTCATCGAAACGCTCGACGTCGCCGAATCGGTCAAGGAGGAGCTGCGCGCCCTCTCGCCCTCGACCTACACGGGCGTGTTCCGGTAGGCCGGAACCGGCATCGAAAACAAAGGCAGGACCCGAAAGCGTCCTGCCTTTATTCGTCCCGACGGACCGTCACTCCTTGCAGCAACGCACCGTATAGCCGTAAGACCGGTTCATGTCCAGTTCATTATTGATCGAACCGCTGCTCGACAGTTTGCTGCGGAAGAAGAGGTAATAGGATTTGACCGAAGAGGTTTCCGCCGACCAGTAAGCGCCCGAACCGCCGGTCGAGCTGCGCAGCCCCACGATGGCGCCCGAACTGTAATTGCGATAGCCCTGCGCCGGATACCAGGCCGTCTGTTCCCCGTGGGTATAGGTCATACCGTAGTTCGTTCCGTCCCATACCGAAACGCCGTCGATGTACTGACGTCCCGAAATCAGATCCTCCCATGCACCGGTTTCAGGAACCCTGTACCCCGGCGGGCAGGGGTCGTTGAGCGTTTTGGCCTCACCCCACAATGTCGCGTTCGGCGACGCAAGCCAGTTATAGCCGGTTCCGACCTTATCGTTGTAGAACGTCATGGGATTGGCGGCAGCCCCGTCGGTCGTCGTCGCACTCTTGCTGAAAGCCCAGTCCAGCGCCGGATAAGCGGGATTCACCACCGTGCCGTTCTTTGCTTCGAGGAACGCATTGGCCGAAGTTTCCGTTTTCTCGCCCCCGTAGAACGGATCCTTGCGCCCCCACTGGTAATACATGCCGTAAGCGTCCGTACCGCCTGCGGTCGTACCTACGGCGCCCAGGTTGCGGTCCATGAAGACCGTCCCGTTCCCGTAGGTCATCGTCTGCGGAGCGTCGGTCACCCAGACATGCCAGCTCCAGACGACCTTTCCGTCCTGCATCAGGGCGACCAGCGCGTTGCCCCTGCCTTCGCCGACCGTGAGGAAAATATCGCCGGAGGTCGTGTCGAGGGCGACTCCCGAAACGAGTCCTTCGGAGTCGGTCCACAGCCAGTCGGCCGTCATGCCGTCCGCCATCTCGATCGCCGGCTCGAATCCGACCCCTTCGCCGGCTCCATTTCCGCGTACCCGGGCATTGAAAACATACGTTCCGGGCGCCGAAACCACATAGCAGTTGGCCGTCCCCGCAACGCTCAAGTCGTTGACCTGCGCCGCCGAAAGAGTCCCGCCGTCCGTCAGCGCGATTTCCACCCGGCCGTTTCCGGCCTTTACCGACCGGAACAACTCCACCTGCTCGTCGCCCGTGGCTTCGACCGGATTTCCGGAGCCGTCCCCGATCTGCCACGGCGTCACGGCGGCGTCCGTCGTCACGGTCCAGAAACCTTTATCATCGCGCCCCACGACGGGGACAGGCCCCGAAACAGGCATTTTCGCTCCGGCGGCATCTTTCAGCCAGGGAATATCCTTTTCCGCGGCGAGTGTCCAGTAATACGCATCCCCGTCGACCGCAATGCCGATCAGCGGCGCTTCCGCCGCCGCATTGCAGGCTACCGTCACTTCGGTCCCGTCGCAGAACGTAAGGCGCACGCCGTCCTCCGTCTCGGCCAGCGACCGCACTTCCGACTGCGACACGGCTCCGGCCAGCGTCTTCAGCGAGACCAGGCCCGCATTCAGGTCTTCGATCTTTTGCAACAGTTCGGCCGAGGGAGGGGGAACGGGTTTGTCTCCATCCGGGTCCGAAGCCCCGGATTCGCTCTTGCAGCCGCCGAGAAGCAGCGCCCAGGAGCAGATCACAAATAATTTTTTCATCATACCTTGTTTTTTAGTTAATGGTTCCATCTGTTCCGTCCGTAAGGGACAGACTTCACGGAGAATACCGCGCAGGCAAAAACAGGCATGACGACCCGGCAAAGCATGGCGACGACTTCCTCATCCAACCGTAAAAAAGTCTGTCCGAAAAGGTTCGCAGCAACAGGAAAAAGAGGGCCGAAGCAAATAAGGACGCACGGAAAAACCGCCGGCGACGACTTCAGGCGCTCCCTTTCTCCGCAGGAGCAAACACCCTATCGCGCAAGGCAGGTCTTCTGACTTGTCCCCCGAGGCGGCGCCTTCCCGGTCCCGGAGGACCAGTGGCTCAAGAATGCCGCAACGAAAAAGCCCTTGCGGGCGGGACTCACAGCAGCGGGAACTGTTGCCGATTCACACGGCATTCCCTTTTAATTCCCCTCCACGGGGAAACCATTGCACGGCAAAGGTACACTTTTATCGGCAGGAAGCAAGCGATCCGGCGGAATATTTCCGCGAAACGCGCCCCGCCGCTCTGCGCAGCGGACCGTTCCGACCACGATGCGTCCCTTTTCCGGCAGACGGCGGCGCAACTTTGGCACGCGCTTTGTACTTATTTCAGTCAACTGCGGCACAGCAACCGCAGTGAGGTTTCTTCATTTATTTAAGTTTGGGTTAGTAGTTTTAGGAGGGCAACCTCCGGGGGCAGCAGGCAATCGTGAGATTCCCTGCTGTTTTTTTATCCCCGGAGGGCATCACTAACCGAACAGGTCGTTGAGCACGACGGCCAGACGATACGACGCCAGGATCAGCTGGCGTTCGGGCAGCAGGTAAGTGTCCGTCACGAACTGCTTGCCGTAGGTCCCGTCGGCCCGCTGCCAGTCGTAGATCACCCGGCAGGCGACGGCCGTTTCGTGCAGCCATTCACGGGGCGTAGCATCGGCTCCCGCAACGGCGAAGACCTCCCACACGCGAACCGTGTTTCGGGAAGATCGGCCGCAAGGCATCGCTGTCCCCGCCGCTCACCCGCCGCAAAATATCTTTTTCTCCTTCCACGTTACAACGCCGAGAATTTTCCTTTAAAGGCGCTATCATCAGGCATATACCACAATAAAATAACAAAAGGCATAAAAACAAAATTATTCCGGTGAAAAATCCATTACAAGTCCCGATAATCGACCAAACGGTCTGCGGCGCGCCCCGGCTACGGGTTCGGCACGCGCTTTGTACTTATTCCGGTCAGCTGCGGCACAGCAACCGCAGTGAGGTTTCTTCATTTATTTAAGTTTGGGTTAGTAGTTTTAGGAGGGCGACCTCCGGGGGCAGCAGGCAATCGCGAGATTCCCTGCTGTTTTTGCGTCCGCATGCCGGGCGCGCCGCTCCTGCGTGCGCAGGGTCCGAAAAAGCCGCCCGGTGTTCCGATCGGTTCTTTGCAACGCTCCGGCTGCCGATTTCACGGGGCGGCAATGCGCTCCGGCACGAAAACTGTGCGGCGGACGACGAGGGAAAACAGCAAAATCCAACCTACCCACCATGGCAAAACGTAAAAATATCACCACGACGCAGCTGGCGCTGATGACCGCTGCGGCCGTCATCAGCCTGCGCGGGCTCCCGATGATGGCCCAGGAGGAACTGACGATGTTCTTCTACATTTTCTTCGCGACGTTCCTCTTCCTGATTCCTGCGGCCCTCGTGGGCGCCGAACTGGGCAGCGCCTTCGCCGACCGCGGCGGCGGCGTCTACACCTGGGTCAAGGAGGCTTTCAACCGCCACCTGGGTTTCTCGGCGATCTTCCTGCAATGGATTCAGAATGTCGTCTGGTATCCCACCGTACTGGGATTCGCCGCCGCGTCGATCGCCTACATGATCGGCGTTCCGGCACTGGCGCAGAACGGGCTGTACGTCGGGTTGTTCTCGATTGCGATGTACTGGTGCGCGACGCTGGTGACCCTGCGCGGCACGTCGGCCATCTCGGGCATCACCTCGAAGGGATTTCTGATCGGCACGGTGCTCCCGGGCGTCGTCGTGATCGTGATGGCGGTCATCTGGATGGCCGGCGGCAACGAAATAGCCCTGAAGGAGATTCCGGCCGGCGTCTCGCAGATCGTCAGCGTCGACGCCGCGCAGCACGTCCACCCGCGTCTCTTCCCCCACATCGCGGGCATGAGCGACATCGCGTTCCTGGCGGGCATCCTGCTGCTGTTCGCCGGCGTGGAGGTGCACGCCGTGCACGCTCCGGAACTGGCCAAACCCCAGACGCAGTTCCCGCGGGCGATGTTCCTCGCTGCACTGATCTCGTTCGGACTGTTCACGCTGGGCGCGCTGGCCGTGGCCATCATCACCCCCTACGACCAGATCAACCTCCAGTCGGGGCTGTTCACCACCTTCCAGATCGCTTTCGAACGTTACCACGTGGGATGGCTCTCGAACGTCATGGGACTGCTCGTGGCCTTCGGTGCGCTGGCGGGCGTGATGTCGTGGATTTCGGGCCCCAGCCGCGGCCTGCTATGGACGGCCAGGGACGGCGCCCTGCCCTGCTTCCTCCAGAAGACCAACAAGAACGGCGTGCAGCTCAACATACTGATTATCCAGGGCTGCATCGTGACGCTCCTCTCGTCGCTTTACATCGTGATGGACGACGTCAGCGTGGCGTTCTTCCTGTTGAGCGCCCTGACCGTGGGACTGTATCTGATCATGTACATGATGATGTACGCCGCGGGAATCCGCCTGCGCTACACGCAGCCCAAGCTCATCCGCAGCTACCGCGTGCCGGGCGGAAACACGGGCATGTGGCTGATCGGAGGCGTAGGGTTCCTCGCCGTGCTGTTCTCGTTCATCGTCACCTTCTTCCCGCCTTCTCAGCTGCCCGTGGGCAGTCCGGCGACGTACACGTGGCTGGTGGTGCCCGGCACGACGGTCTTCCTCGCGATCCCCTTCATCATCAGTTTCTCAATGGACAAACGGAACGCCCGGCGGACGCCGGAGGCTTAAAACTCGACCGTCAGGCCCAGCGTCGGGAGCAGCGTGCCGCTCACCTGTTCGAGGTATTTCATGCGGTAACGCCGTTCCGAAGCCGGAGCCGAGGGGTTCTCGATCTCCCCCGTGGACATCAGCACGTCGGGCTGGCGCAAACGACCGCCCGCAACGTTTTGCAGGTCGATGTAGAGACCCAGCATGCAGCGGCGGAAGTAGAACACCTTGTCGACGCGCACGTCCAGCTGGGCGAAGGCGTCGAGCCGCCCGGCGTTGTATTTCGAATAGTCGTAGTAGGGCCGTCCCTGCGCATCCCACGCCTCGACGAGCGACGAACGCTCCACGTCGTAGGGCGTGTAGGGCGCACCGCCCACGGCGCTCAGCTTCGCACCGAAGCTCCAGTGGCGCGGCAGGTCGTAGGTTCCGCTGACGTTGACCACGAAACGGTTGTCCCACGCCGAGGCGATCCACGGGGCCTGCCGGTCGTTGCGGTACTCCGAGCGGAACACGGTCACCGACCCCACGACGTTCACTCGCCCCGGAATCTGCCAGCGGGCCATCGCCTCGACGCCGTAGGCGCGCCCCTGCGCCGAGGAGACCAGCTTCTCGTTGCCCACCACGCCGTAATCGTTGCCCTTGCACGAGAGCGGAATCCCGTCCGCCACCGACAGCGGCACATCGCCGTAGCGTTTGTAAAATCCCTCGACCGAGACGATCAGCCGGTCGCGCAGCCGCCAGTCGACGCCCGCGCTGAAGACCCCGACGCGCATGTAATCGAGCGATCGGTTGACCAGCGCGTCCTCCTCCTTGAATCCCAACGCCGTGTAGGGCGGCAGCTGGCAGTAAAGCCCCGCGCTGCCGCTCACCGACCAGCCGGGACCTACCGCATAGGAGACCGAAGCCCGGGGCGACAGCTGGCGCCACACCCGCGCCATACGTCCCGAGTAGTCGCACCCGTCGGCGCGCAGGCCCGCCGAGGCGGTGAACCGCTTGTCGGCCGAGGCGTATTCGGCCCCGGCGAACAGCCCCCAGCCGACGATTCCCAGCCGGGTCCGGTAGTCCGACAGCTGCGTCCTGTCGGTATAGAGCCGTTGCAGCGTGCGGTTCGTGTAGTCGGAATAATTCACCTCGACGCCCTCGCGGACGGTCCAGCGGCCCAGATAGGTGCGGTTCTCGGCCCGGAGCGTGGTCTTCTGCTCCACGGAGCGCAGCCGGAGCGTCAGGTTGTCCTCCGACGAATCATCGCTGCGCAGGTATTTCAGGGTGCGGTTGTTCAGGTAGTTGTGGCTCAAGGTCACGGTCTGCACGTGGCGGCCCGCATAGTGACGCCACGAAGCCCCCACCGTGAAGGTCTCCTGCCGGATGCGGGGCAGGTAGCTCAACAGGTATTCGGCGTCCTCCCCCTTCTCGTCGACGTTGAGACGCATGTTGTCGAATCCCGCAAGGGCCAGCACCGTCAGCTCGTCGCGCTCCGAAAGGCGTGTCTTGACTTTCGCCTGCCCGTCGATGTAGTTGGGCAGGAAGGGCAGCCCCAGCAGTTTGAACAGCAGTTGCAGGTAGGACTGGCGGATGGAAAACAGATAAGTCGTCTTGCCGCCGATGTGCCCGCTGCCGCTCAACCCCACTTCCGAGGCGCCCAACGTCGCTTTGAAGGTCTGCTTTTCGGCATTGCCGTCGCGGAGCCTGAAGTCCAGCACGGAACTCAACGCCCCGGCCCGGTCGGCGGGAAAAGCGCCCGTATAAAAACTGATTTCGCGCACGAGGTCGGCGTTGACGATGCTCACCGGACCGCCCGTCGCCCCCTGCGTGGCGAAATGGTTGATGTTCGGGATTTCGATCCCGTCCATGTAGAACTTGTTCTCCGCAGGCCCGCCGCCGCGCACGATCAAATCGTTGCGATACCCCACGGGCGAGAAGGCCACGCCGGGATACGAGCGCACGATGCGCGACACGTCGCGGTTCGAGCCGGGGCTTTTCTCGATCTCCCGCAGGCCGATCACCTTCAAACTTACGGGACTCTCCGCCGTGACGCGGAACGGCGACGGACGGACCGTCACGGCCTCCAGCTGCGCGGCATCCTCCTCCAGCTCGACTTCGATAAAGGGCGTGGCGGCCGAGACCATGTATTCGGGCGTCGTGAGGCTCTTGTAGCCCACCGACGAGACCGCCAGCCGCCAGATGCCCGGCTTCACGCGCTCGATGCGAAACCTCCCCAGCGAGTCGGTCGAGGCTCCCTTCTGCTCCTGCCCGGCCAGCACCACGGCGGCATAGGCCACGGGGCGGCGGCTCAAACGGTCGATCACCCGCCCGCTGACGGGATAGGTCCCGCCCTGCGCCCGCACGGCAAACGCCGCGGCCAGGCCGAAAAACAAAACAGCGACTTTCAGGAATTTCATACGGCAAAGATACTCGGTCAGGCGCCTTCCGACGCCGTTTCATCGGTACATTTCGGCAGCAGTTTCAGGTACGAGAGCAGAACCACGTTCATCACGAGGGCGTAGACGATGGCCGGAACGGCCATTTCACCGCTGTCGAAGATCAGCGGCGAGGTGGCGACGGCGATCGCCTGCGCAGCGTTCTGCATCCCGACCTCGATGACGATCGTGCGGCGCACCGCCCGCCGGAGCCGGAACAGGCGGGCCAGCAGCGATCCGCCCGCCATCGCCAGCAGGATCAGCGCACCCGCGGCCAGCCCCAGCACGCCGAGATTCTCCAGAATCGTCGAGGCGTACTGCACGAAGAACACCGCCGCCAGCAGCATCAGGGCCGGGAAGGCCACACGCCCCAGCAGCTCGTGCACACGCCGTGCCGCCCGGGGCCGCCAATGCCTGAAAAGCGCCCCGCAGAGCATCGGCAGGAACAGCAGGACGATGTTCTGCACCAGCAGTTTCCCGACCGGAAGTTCGATGGCCGCACCGGCATGCACCGCGACGAAACGCGCGGCGAAACCCATCACCAGCGGAATCGTGAAGAGCGTGATGAGGCTGCTCAAAGCGGTCAGCGTCACCGAAAGGGCCACGTCGCCCTTGGCCAGCATCGAAAAGACGTTCGACGAACTGCCTCCCGGACAGCAGGCGACGAGCAACAGTCCCAGAAAATAGACGGGCGGCAGGCGGAAGGCCAGCCCCACGCCGAAGGCGATGAGCGGCAGCAGCGCCAATTGGCCCAGCAGCCCCGCGACAACGGCCGCCGGACGGCGGGCCACACCGGCGAAGGCCTGCCGGTCGAGTTCGATGCCGAGCTGAAACATCAGCGCGATCAATACAGGCAGTACGATCCAGACGGTATTCATAAGCGATGTAAAACGGCGATCCCGGGGCGCGGACTTCCCGGCAGCCCGGTTCCATTTTACTGCAAAGGTGGCCCTTTTTTCGGGAATCCGGCCCGTTTTCCGGAAAAAATTGTAATTTTAGCCTCCCGAATTACGCGAGATACGACGGTTTATGTCCCTGAACACCAAATACGACATCCTCGACAACCGACTGGTCATCCAACGGCTCAACGCCGGGGACCGGCAGTGTTTCGAAGCGTGCTACCGATTCTATTACAAGGGATTGTGCAGCTTCGCCTCGCGCTGGGTATCCCTCCCCGTGGCGGAGGACATCGTACAGGACACGATGCTGTACATTTGGGAAAACCGGGACCGCCTGATGGAGGAACTTTCGCTGAAAGGACTTCTGTTTATGATCGTCCGCAACAAGTCGCTGGACCGCATCTCCAGCCAGAAGGTCCATTCACGCGTCCACCAGCAGTTGGAAAAGAGATTCGCCGACCAGTTCGACTCCCCGGACTTCTACCTCGGCACGGAACTCGCACGGCTCTACCGCGAGGCGCTCGCGCAACTCCCCGAGCAGACCCGGCGCATCTTCGAGATGAGCCGCTTCCAGGGCATGACCCACCAGCAGATCGCCGCCGAGATGGAGGTGTCGCCCCAGACCGTCAACTACCATATCGGCCAGGCGCTCAAAGTCCTCGGCGTCGCGCTGAAGGACTACCTGCCGCTGATCGCGCTGTTTTTCGAAATGCCCGGGAACAACTGAAACCCCTGCCCCCTGCAACCGACCATATGCAATAAAAACGAAAGCCCGAAAAAAAATCGGGTTTTCGTTTAGTAACTATTTCCCCAAAACCGTATTACTGTTAGAAACCGAACTTATGAAAGAGATCGACGACAACCTGCTGACCGAATTTCTCGAAGGAAAACTCGACGAACCCGCCAACCGCGAGATCGAAAACTGGTACGACGCCTCGGAGGAGAACCGCCGCCGGCTCGAAGCGCTCTACTTCGTGCTCTTCGCCGGAGACCGGCTCCGTGCCGCCGCATCGGTCAACACCGACCAGGCCTTCAGATCGTTGCAGCGGCGCATCGAACTGCGCCGCACGAAAACAAGGCCCCAATGGCGGCAGATCGCGGCGCGCTACGCCGCCATCCTCGTCGCGGGCGTGATCGTCGCAGGCATGTATCTCTACCAGAACCGGCCGGACGACCGCATCTGCACGGTCAGCGCCGAGCGCAGCGACTGCTCGGTGACGCTGCCCGACGGCTCCGTCATCCGGCTCACCCGCAGTTCGCAGCTCAACTATCCGGCCTCGTTCGACGACGGGAACCGCACGGTGCACCTCACCGGCGAAGCCTTTTTCGAAGTCAGCAAGCGCAACGGCGCGCCGTTCACCGTCACCACGGTCCACGACGCCGAAGTCGTGGTCCGCGGAACCAAATTCAACCTGAAAGCCTACGACGACAGCTCCGACGTCGAAACCGTACTGGTCGAGGGAGCCGTCGATTTCCGCGCCGCGGACCACGTCGTGGCCCTGCACCCGGGGCAGAAAGTCTCCTACAACCCCACGGACAACGACCTGACGCTGCAAACGGTCAACGTGGAGGCGGAGCTGGCCGCGCGGCTGCGCACGTTCCGCCACGTCGACCTGGCGCAGATCGCCGGGGTGATCGAGGATTTCTACGGCATCGGCGTCGCCTTCCGCAGCGAGGCGCTCAAAAACATCCAGTTCACCGGAACGCTCGACTTCAACATGCCGATCGACCATATCCTCGAAGTGCTGACGCTTTCGACGAACACCCGTTTCAACCGCAACGGCGAAAAAATCACCATTCACAAATAATCCAATCTTAACCAAACCTCTATGAAACAAAAGTTACTCCGTATGCGGCATGCCTGGTATCTACTGGCAGCATGCCTGACACTCCTTATTCCGTGGGGGGGGGGAAATGCAGGCGGCGCCGTCGCCCCAGCAGACTTCGGTCCGCGTTGAAAACGTAACCAGCCTGAAAGGGCTGATTCAGGAGATCGAATCGCAGACCTCCTACCGGATCTCCTACCAGGGCAACCTGGCGGACAACGTCCCCGTAAAAATCGCCAAATCGACGAAATCGGTTTCCCAGCTGCTCGACGAAGCCCTGAGCGGAACCGGCATCACCTACATCATCCGTCAGAACAACATCATCCTGACCCGTGCGGAGGCACAAAGCCCCGCATCCGCAGCCCCGGCTCCGGCCGCGCCGCGAAAACAGCACATCGCGGGCCAGGTGCTCGACGCCGCGACCCGGCAGCCGATCATCGGCGCCACGATCTGGATCAAGGATTCGGCGCTCGGCACGAGCACCGCATCGGACGGTTCGTTCGACTATTCGTTCTCCGGCAACTTCGGCTTCGTGACCGTCTCCTACGTCGGTTACCAGACGCAGGAGTTCCCGATCGACCGCATTCCGAAAGTGATCTCCCTTTCGCCGGACAACAACCTCGAAGAGGTCGTCGTCGTCGGCTACGGCGCCCAGAAAAAGGCCAGCATCATCGGCTCGATAGCCTCCGTTCCGGTCAACGACATCAAGATGCCCACGGGCAAGATTTCGAACAACCTGGCCGGACAGCTCGCGGGCGTCATCTCCGTACAGCGTTCGGGCGAACCGGGCGCCTCGTCGACCTTCTGGATCCGCGGCATCAGCACCTTCGGCTCGAACAAGTCGCCGCTGGTGCTGGTCGACGGCATCGAGCGCGACCTCGACCTGGTGGACATCGAGGACATCAAGGAGTTCTCGATCCTCAAGGACGCCGCGGCGACCGCCGTCTACGGCGTACGCGGCGCCAACGGCGTCGTGCTGGTCACCACCCGCGGAGGTATCGTAGGCAAGCCGCAGATCAACATCAAGTTCGAGGCCGGCATGGTGCAGCCGACCAAGATTCCCGACATGATCGACGCCGTCCAGTTCGCCGAGATGTACAATGCGGCGGCCGGATACGACTTCTACTCGAAGAAGGACATCCAGATGTTCCGCGACGGTTCGGACCCCGACCTGCACCCCAACATCGACTGGGTGGATCGGCTCTACAAGGACTACTCGTTCAACCAGCGCGTCAACGTCAACATCTCGGGCGGCGGCTCGACGGCCAAATACTACATCTCGGGCGGCTTCTACAACGAGGACGGCCTGTTCAAGGCCGACAACATGAAGGAGTACAACACGTCGGTCTTCTACCGTCGGTTCAACTTCCGGTCGAACGTCGAGGTCCAGCTCCACAAATACACCAAGCTCAACATCAACCTGGCCACCACGTTCGAACGCAAGAACGAACCGGGTTCGAGCGCCACCGGCGCCAACGGCATCTGGGGCTATGCGCTCAAGACCGCAGCCAACGCCTTCCCGGACGTCTATTCGAACGGCTACCTGGCCGGCCCGGCGTCGGGACAGGGCGAGAACCCCTATGCGCTGCTGACGCAGACCGGTTACCGCGAAATCTTCTACAACACGGCGCAGTCGCTGTTCGTGCTGACGCAGGACCTGGGCGACTGGGTGACCAAGGGCCTTACCGTTTCGATCAAGGGTTCGTTCGACGCCAAGAACGAGAACAACCTGAGCCGCACGAAAACCTCGCCCCAATGGCTGGCCACCGGCCGCAACGAAGCGGGCGAACTCGAATTCAACCAGACGAAGATCGGCGAGGAGAACCTCTCCTACAAGCAGACCAACAAAGGCTACCGCTCGGTCTACTTCGAAGCCGTGGCCAACTGGGCACGCACTTTCGGCAAGCACGACCTCTCGGCCATGTTCCTCTTCCAGCAGTCGCAGAAGAACTACGTGGGCGAAAGCGCCAACAACTCGGAAAAAGCGCTTCCCTACCGCCATCAGGGCATTGCGGGCCGTATCACCTACAACTACGACAACCGCTACTTCGTCGAGGGTAACTTCGGCTACAACGGCTCGGAAAACTTCTCGCCCAACCACCGCTTCGGTTTCTTCCCGTCGATCGCCTTGGGTTATGTCGTCTCGAACGAAAAATTCTTCGAGCCGATCCGCGACGTGGTCAGCATGGTCAAGCTCAAAGCCTCCTACGGTCTGGTGGGCAACGACCAGATCGGCGGCGACCGCCGTTTCATCTACAACGAAACCGTGATCGGCGGCGGCAAATACTATTTCGGCACGACGCCCAGCCAGTACACCTCGGTCCGCCTCGGCGAATTCCCGAACCCCAACGTAGGCTGGGAAAAGGCCAAGAAGTTCAATCTCGGCGCCGACCTCTCGTTCTTCAACCAGTTGAACATATCGGTGGATTATTTCAAGGAAAACCGCGAGGGCATCTTCCTCCAGCGCAAATCCATCCCCATGTACGTGGGTCTGAGCACCAAACCCTGGGTGAACATCGGCAAGATGCGCAACAGCGGCATCGACGCCTCGCTCGAATACCACCAACCGCTCGGCAAGGACCTCCACCTCACCGTGCGCGGCAATTTCACCTACGCACGCAACCGGATCATGGACCAGGACGAGCCTGATTACGCCTATACCTACATGAACCACAGCGGCCAGATGCAGTGGCAGAAATTCGGCCTGGTGGCCGCCGGACTCTTCCAGGATCAGGAAGACATCGACTCGTGGGCCAAACAGAGTTTCGGCGAGGTGAAACCGGGCGACATCAAATACCTCGACCTCAACGGCGACGGCATCGTCGACAACTACGACACGAAGCCCATCGGCTACTCGGACATCCCCGAGATCGTTTACGGATTCGGCTTCTCGCTGCAATGGAAGGCATTCGACCTGTCGGCATTCTTCCAGGGCGTGGCGCATGTCAGCTTCTCGACCCTCACCGACCAGACGCAGGCGTTCGTCGGCCGCAACCTCAAGGAGTCGAGCGTATTCGCCGACCTCTACGGCAACACCTGGACTCCGGAGAACCCCGGCGCCAAATACCCGCGCATGACGACCGGCGCCATCGACAACAACAACCAGCTGTCGACCTTCTGGATGGCCAACGGACGTTACCTGCGCCTGAAGAACCTCGAGCTCGGCTACACGCTGCCCAAACGCATCGCCAACAAGATCGCCATGCAGAGCCTGCGCGTCTACCTCTCGGGTGTGAACCTATTCACGTTCAGCCCCTTCAAGCTGTGGGACCCCGACCTGCAAACCGGAGCCACCAACTACCCGAACAACCGGATCATCAACCTCGGTCTCACGATCGGTTTCTAACCCCTAACCGGCAACAACCATGAAAAACACGATTAAAACATTCGCCCTGTTCCTGACAGCCGGAGCCATGCTCGCTTCCTGCGACTCATACCTCGACCGCCAGCCCGACGAGCCGCTGACTTCGGACAACATATTCAAAAAGCAGAAGACCACGCTCCAATACCTGACCAACATCTACTCCTACCAGCCGGATTACGAAGCTCCCGCCTGCGTGTCGAACAGCAACGACATCCCCTGGGAGGCCTGCTCGGACGAGACCTCGTTCTCCTATCTGGACCGGTCCTACACCCAGATCAACTACAACTCGTGGAACCCATCGCTGCCCATCTACCGCGACGACACCTACAACACGCCCTATAAGGGCATCCGCGAAGCCAACTACTTCATGCAGAACGTCCACAAGTGCCCTCCGGAGGAACTGAACGATGTCGACAAGGGCTACTACTACAACGAGGCCCGCTTCCTGCGCGCGCATTTCTACGCCATGATGCTGCCCGTCTACGGTCCCGTCTTCCTCATCGGCGACGATCCGGTGGACTTCACGCAGAGCGGACTCGACCAGCGCGAGCGCAACACCTGGGACGAGTGCGTCAACTACGTCGCGAACGAGCTTTGGGAAGCCGCCAAGGGGCTGCCCGACAGCTGGCCCGACATCTACTACGGCCGTGCCACGAAAGGCGCCGCCCTGGCAGCACGCGCCCGCCTGCTGCTCTACTCGGCCCGCAAGCTCTTCAACGGCAACGAACTCTACAAGGGTATCGTCAACAAAAACGGCGACCACCTGTTCCCGACCCAGTACGACGAAAAGAAATGGGAGCTGGCAGCCCAGGCCGCCAAAGACGTTATGAACCTGAACCTCTACTCGCTGGTCGGCGCCGACGGCACGGACCCCTACGCCAGCTTCAACACGCTCTTCACGTCGGTAGGTTCCGGGACCGGCGGCGCTACAGAGAAGATCTACACGCGCATCGCCAGCGGCTACCAGTGGCGCGTGGTCACCACGCCCCCGAGTGTCGGCGGAACGGCCTACGGCGGCTACGGCGTAACCCAGAAACAGGTCGACGCGTTCGCCATGGCCAACGGCCGCTACCCCATCACGGGCTACACCGACGGCGACCAGGCGCGGCCGATCATCGACCCCGACGCAGGTTACAGCGAAAGCGGATTCTCGAAGTTCAAGCACCCGATCTACGGCGACGAACTGGAGACGTTCAAAATGTACCAGAACCGCGAACCGCGCTTCTACGTCAACGTGTTCTGGAGCGGCATGACCTGGCACGGAGCCAACAAGAAAACAGCCAACGTCCAGTTCTATTTCAACGGCAATTCGGGTCCGGGCAAATCGCACAACTATCCGCCGACGGGTTATCTGGCGCATAAGTTCACCAACCCGTCGATCGACACCTCCACCGGCAACTGGGGCTACCTGGATTTCCCCGTATTCCGCTATGCGGAGATCCTGCTCAACTACGTCGAGGCGCTTAACGAGTACGATCCGTCGAATGCGGACATCACGCTCTACCTGAACATGATCCGCAAACGCGCCGGCGTTCCCGACATCGAGGAGGTCTATCCCGACGCCGTCGGCGACCAGACCAGGATGCGCGAACTGATCCGCCGCGAACGCCAGGTCGAGCTGTGCTTCGAAAACCTGCGCTATTTCGACACGCGGACCTGGATGACGGCCGAGACGGACAACAACATGCCGGTCTACGGCATGAACATCTCGGCCAAAGACCACAAGGCGAACGGCGAATTCTGGCAGCGCGTCATCTGCAAATACGACGGCGGCCGCGACGGCAACCGCGTCTTCACCAAGCGCTGCTACCTCTTCCCGATTTCCCAGGAAGAACTCGACCGTGTGAAATGCACGCAGAACTACGGCTGGTAAACCCCTCTAATCCGGATAATTATGAAACTGAAAAACATATTGATACCCTTCGCAGGCGTGCTGCTGCTGACCGCCTGCGAAAAAGACCACCGCAACGACAACCTGACCGACCCGCGCGTCTACATCGTCAACAACGGCGTGCAGAACGCAATCTATTACGACGTGGAGGAGACGATCGACTACAACATTTACGCTTACAGCAGCGGCTACTTCGGACAGCCGTCGGAGGTGAAGGTCGTACCCGATCCCGATGCCGTCGAGGCTCTCAACGCCGCGAACGGCTCCTCCTACACGCTGCTCGGCGAGGAGTACTACCAGATCGTCAAGGACACCGGTTCGATCACGGCCGAAGGCCGCCGCGCCACCCTCACCGTCCGCCTCGACTGCAAGGGGATCATGGCGCTGCCCTACATGAACGACTACGCCCTTCCGCTGCGGCTCACGGCCACGGGAACCGAGATCAACGAGAAGCTGAACACCATCCTGATCAATCCCCGGATGCAGGAGACCGAGGTGCTGGCCGAGAACGCCGGTGTCGTGGAAATCGACTTGAGCGCCACCGACGCCAATACGCTCGAATTCACAGCCTACACCGAGTTCAACAACAAGTGGGATTCCGAGATGGAATACGAACACGGCGATGCAGTGCTCGCGGCCTATAACGCCGAGCACGGCACGCAATACATCCCGCTGCCCGAAAGCGCCTACACCTTCACGGGAGCCGACCTGAAAGCCGGCTCGAACAAAGCGGTTTCGACCATCGACATCGACAAATCGAATCTGACGGCAGACCGTTACTACACGCTGGCCGTAAGGCTCAAGAGCAATTCGAAATTCAAGATCGGCGAGAAGAACACGGTGCTTTACCACATCTCGCTGCTCCCGATCTACGACAGCCGCAGCAAGTGGAATCTCGTTTCGTGCAGCTCCTACTACACCGGCCGCGGCCCCGAGCTGATGATCGACGGCGATCTGGTCACCCGCTGGGAGAGCCGCTACAACAACACCGGAGAGGGCGACATCAACCCCAACGAAGCATCGACCGTATGGGATATGGGCAAGACGTACTACTGGTGCGGCATGACGCTCGTCCGCCGCAGCGACTCCTACGTGACCGACCTCCGCGCCGGCTACATCGAGCTTTCGGACGACGGCAAGAACTGGACGAAAGCCCAGGACTTCGACTTCGGCGACAAGACCAACACGTCGACGACCGGAACCTACGCCGTCGAGCAGTGGACCGTTTCGGGCCGCTACGTACGACTGGCCGTAAATGCCAGCAACCGCAACAAACTGTACTCCGTGTCGGAATTCGTTCCGGTGCTGGCGGAAAAGACGAAATGAACCCGAAATCCAAAATTCCCGAACCGATGAAAAAACCGATTCTGCTTTACCTGACGACCCTCGCCCTGACCGCACTCTGCGGCGGGGCGGCGGCCGGGCAGGCTGCGGCGCAAAGCGCGCCCGACATGTCGAAATACATCCTGACCCCGAAACCCGCCGACACCCCGCGCATCAACGGCGCCCGCGTCTTCGGCGTCCGCCCGGGTTCGGAATTCCTCTACACGATCGCCGCGACGGGCGTCCGTCCAATGACTTTCTCGGCCGAGGGGCTTCCCAAAGGGCTGAAACTCGACCCCGAAACCGGACGGATCACGGGACGCGTAACCGCTCCGGGCGAATATACCGTGCACCTGAAAGCCGCAAATGCGTCGGGCAGCTGCGAGCGTAATCTGAAGATCGTCGTGGGCGACGAAATCGCACTCACTCCGCCGATGGGCTGGAACAGCTGGAACTGCTGGGCGCGCGACGTCACGCAGGAGCAGGTGCTCTCGTCGGCGCGCGCGATGGTCGAAAGCGGACTCGCCGACCACGGCTGGTCCTACATCAACATCGACGACGGATGGCAGGGCAAACGCGGCGGCAAACACAACGCGATCCAGCCGAACACGAAATTCCCCGACATGAAGGGCCTTGTACGCGAGATTCACGACATGGGCCTGCGGGTGGGCATCTACTCCACGCCGTGGATCGGGACCTATGCCGCGCATATCGGCAGCTACTCGGACAACCCCGACGGCGTCAACGAGTGGATCAAAAAAGGCCGGCACAACGAGCATTACCGTTATCAGAAAGAGGGCGGCAACTACTGGAAGGACCGGACCGAAGTCTGGCACCTCGGCCCTTACTCCTTCGTGGAGGCCGACGTGAAGCAATGGGGCGAATGGGGTATCGACTACCTCAAGTACGACTGGAATCCGCTCGACTATTACCACGTCAAGGAGATGCACGACGCCCTTCGGACGCTCGACCGCGACGTCGTTTACAGCCTCTCGAACAGCGCACCCTACGGCGACGCCCCGCAGTGGATGCGGTACTCCAACTGCTGGCGCACGACGGGCGACATCCGCGACACGTGGGAGAGCATCAGCAGCATCGGGTTCAGCCAGGACCGCTGGCTGCCCTTCAACCGCCCGGGTCACTGGGCCGACCCCGACATGCTGGTCATAGGCATGGTGGGCTGGGGCCCGAAACTCCACTACACGCAGCTCACGGCCGACGAGCAGTATACGCACATCAGCCTCTGGTCGCTGCTGGCCGCGCCGCTGCTGATCGGCTGCGACATGGCGCAGATGGACGACTTCACACGGAGCCTGCTGACCAACGACGAAGTGATCGACGTCAACCAGGACCCGCTGGGCCTGCAGGCCGTTCCCGTCTGGCAGCAGGGCGACCAGGTGATCTACGCCAAGCACCTCGAAGACGGCTCGATGGCCGTCGGGCTTTTCAACCGGGGCTGGCAGACCGTGAAGATGAACTTCACGCTCCGCATGCTGGGTCTGCGCGGCAGGCAGACCGTGCGCGACCTGTGGCGGCAGAAGGACCTCACGGAGTGCACCGACAAGTTCGAAACCGCCGTTGCGCCTCACGGCGTCGTTCTGGTGAGGGTCTACCCCGGCAACAGCCGCGAACAGGCGACCGGCAAATAGCACAGCCTGTTTCATAATAAAAAGCCGGATACCTGCGTATCCGGCTTTTTATTGAGCGGCATTGCCGCAATGTCGACAGAAAAGCCTTCCGGAACGAATCCGAAAGGCTTTTCTGCTTGTGGGAACAAGCGGATTTGAACCGCTGACCTCCTGCTTGTCGAGCAGGCGCTCTAAACCAACTGAGCTATGCTCCCGGCATAAAAAACCATCCTGTTTTGGATGGTCTCTGTCGTGGGAGCTGAGGGATTCGAACCCCCGACCCTCTGCTTGTAAGGCAGACGCTCTGAACCAGCTGAGCTAAGCTCCCCTTTTGCTGAATTGCGAGTGCAAATGTATGATAAATAAATCATTCCTGCAAGTCCTCGCTTCATTTTGGGAAATCTTTTTTCGCTGGCTGTTCGTTCGGTTGACACATTGGTTGACACATTTGCATAAACTCAATGCTGGTTAAACAATAGTGAATTAATTGACAATCTTATATTTAAATGAAATAGGACAAACATTGCAAAGGGGACTATAAATATACCCCTTTCGCAAAGTCTGTCCTTGCTCTGCTAACAGAAAATCGGCGAAAAATTTTCCCCTCTCGCCATTCGTCTGTTTTCAGCAATTTTCAGTAGCTTTGATTTCTATAAAGAAAAATCCCCGACCGAAAGGCCGAGGATATATCTTTTATATAAACTGCTCTAAATACTTTTCATTGAAACCCGTGAGTGGGAACCGAAACTCTTTCTGCTTGCCCTCTAATGATGTGTAGCCAAATACGACTGCATCGCTCTTGATATGTGTTTCAAACAAATTGAGGGTGTGATTGGACTTGGGAAATGTTATAAGGTTGGGCCATGGAAGCACGAGAATCCCTGCTTTTCAATCTTGCGGGTCTAACCGAAAGGAGAATCCTGCTATGTCCTGCCCTCGTTTGCGGAATCAAATTGACATATCCTTTTCAGGGTCGATGTCGAGTTCTAAATAATAAGTGAATTTCAATGGTGTAGGTTCTGCTGTTTTGCGTCCTACAAACAGACAGACATTATAATCCCGTGCGTAAGTTACGGATTTGGCAACATAGGAGTACTGAATATCATCGACAGTCTCGGTCTTTGCTTCTCAATCAATTTTTGGTGTTTTATACATTTTAGCTAAAATTTATGTTGTTATTAAATCTTTGATTATGATGTAAATATACGAAAAATTTATGACTTATGCAAGTAAAATAGAAAGGACAAACTTGTGCAGAGGGTCTATATATTAACCCTTTTGCACAAGTCTGTCCTCTAAAAGAGTAATTATAGTTAATAGTTATAGGCTACAATGTGAGCTCTGCTTGACCATGTTTTATTATCTTTATACGTATCAAACGTTTCAAAAGGCACATAAGCAGTGCACCCAGAAGGAAATTGAGCATATGCGTAAGAATCCCTTGCAACTTGCTTTACGGCTGTTAATGACGGAGGAGTAAGAGCTCTAATATAAATTGATTTTAGACCACTCTCTGAAAATGCAAATGCTTCAAGTTTAGTTATTGACTGAGGAATATCAATACTTTGCAATGATATACATTTACTGAAAGCCCCTCCTCCATATGATTCTCCGTAATAAGGATAAATACCCCCACCGCCAATAGTATTGATATGGGCCCCTTCTTCAAAGATAACGGAATTCAAGGATGTACAATTATAAAATGCCGCACATTCAATTTCTATAACGCTTATCGGAATTTGTATTGAGGTTAACAATGTGCAATTTGTAAATGCTCCATAAGCATCTAATTTGCCATAACCATCTTTTAATGCTTCTGCGTGGATATTTCCACCTATTATTTGTAATTTGCTATTTGGTTCAAATAAAAGCGTGGATAGAGCTTTACAATTCATGAATACACTAATGCATTTGCCAGTGGTTTTTTGTAAAATGTCTTTACGGTTGAATAAATATCCAACAATTCTTTTTCTAACAGAGAATCTATATTTTTAGTTAAAGCATCTGATATATACTCAACCAATGAATTTAAATAACGTTCACGTTGCTCATAATGGGCTTGTACTTGTGCCTGAGTCCAAGCTTGTGCTTGCGCTTGCATTGCAGCGGCTGTTGCCATTTCACTAAATGACGGTAGCGAAAGTGAACCATATGAAGGCTTATCATACTGATTGATTTGCGCAAAGCATACGTTATATAAAATGCAACAGAAAATTGTTATAATGATATGTTTCATAGTTTATAGATATTAATTTTCTTAGATTTGGTATGTAAATTCAATCAGTCGTTCAGGATTGCATAAAGAGAATGATACTTTTGCAACACGCTGATTTTTTAGAAAAACGTTGCAGCAGTATGGTTCATTAGGTTCAAAATCTCTTTCTGGAATAGTTGGACCTATAAGCATCTGCATCATAGTCAGTCCTACGCAGATGGTATTTGTTTTTTCAGGTATCCGAATGTATTGCAATCTATGGTCTCCTGTGATCAGTGCATCATAATCACTTGCTAATTTGAGATATTGCGTAAGATGGGCAATGAATATCACTGCCGTACAAAGGATGGAAGCACGGGCGATTTGTTCTTTTTCAGCATTAATAATTTCGCATTGAATGAAACCTTTGAACTCTAATTCATCAATTTTAGTCCCGTTTTGCCAAATCTCAACATGGTTAAAAGGAAAGCTAAATCCTTCCATTTTTAATTTGCAGAATGGAGGGAATGCATCATATTGTATTTCTTCGCTCATAGGTTAGTAGAGTTTTCCCGCCCAACTCCTCTACGGGGATTATTAAATAAAGAAAGTGTGGAGTTGTTAGTTTATCGTACTGGAGGCTCTGGTAAGCCATTGGACAAATAAACAATACCCCACACTTGGGCAGTATATCGAGAATGATATAGCTACGCAAGTGATGAGTGTTTGTATTACTTATCCCTGTCCTTAAAATTTACCAGATTCCCAGTACAGGATGAAGCTAAACACTTTCATCAATCAATATGTTGCTACCCATTGGATAGCACCACAAAGTTAGAAAATGTTTCTTAAAATACAACGCACTCGCGGGGTATTGTAGAAGCAAATTTCGGTTAAAAGTTTCTGAAAATCAAGATTGACCTTATAGAATGTTTATCATAACTTTCGGGGAAATGTTGACTATGATATTTACAGGGTTCTACAAGAAAGGCCCACCTTTTATGGCAGGCCCTTACCTATAAAGCAAATTAAATCTAAACTCATTTTTCTTAATATTTATATACAAAAATATATGAAATATGAGTTATTTCAATTTCATAACACTCCCGGCCAATGTAAACTTACTGATAACTTGAGGTATTTCCACAGGATCTTTACCCAGATATTTCTGTGACTGATAATCCACTACCCGATAATAATTCTCACCAGTCCGGTTATCTTTACAGCGTTTGAGTGTACAAAAACTTTGCAGATAACTGACTGCTGTGGCAGGCTTTTCAAAAATTTTCAGCCCCGACGCATTGAATATAGCAATCATCAATTCATAAATTTTTTCTCTGGAATAACGCTCTCCCGGTTTGAAATAATTCTCCACAAGGGCACGAAATGGATGTTCTCGCTCTAATGCATTGAATAGTATGGCATTATAAAAGCCATTATACCACTTATTATCCTTATTTCTCTTGTCAGACAATGTATCTACGAGGTATTCATGCGGAGCATATTTCATTAGTTGATGAAAGCGTGATATAAAGCGTTTTAACTCTCTGGATACGCTCCGTTCGGCACGTACTGTCAGGTCCTCGCTCATACTCCCATCAGCAATACGCTCTTTCATTAATTTTACACACTCGTCGATATTAGCATTTTGAATAGCCTTAAACTCGTCATCTACTGCAATCTCTGCGGCTTGTTGGTCCTTCGAATACGAGTCATTAGCAAACGTATGTCCGAGGATTTCACAATCCTCCTCTAATGCAGCGACAATAGCTGTTGCATCAGAATATAGTTGCGAGCGCAGACGCACAAACTCATCAAAAGCGTCTATATTAAGATATGAAACAGCCAGATTATCTTCAATATCATGGCGCACCAATGTAATCGGAGTGCTTCCGCCATAAGAAACTTTCCATCCGGACATTTGATCGGCGACAGCTTGCCCCACATTTCGATGAATCACATCATTATAATTCTCCAATCCGAAATTTATCTGATTAATAATCTCAATGATCCATTTTGCACAAGCTATATTATGCTGCTTATCGAAATTTTTCTCCCATACTTTTCTGGACTGAATATCATAAATGAACCGTTCACTCAAAAGCCCCTCCTTATGACGACATCGACCAGCTATCTGCAACAATTTCTCGGGTGATAACAACGCATAAAGGTATCTTGTATCAGACACAGATATAAGATGATACCTGTCCTCGATGTCTATACCTGTAAAGTAGGTACAAGTCAGAAAGGTAATTTGTTTGGTTAGATGCGTCCCTATATTCTCCTGCGGATAATACTCCCCCGCTTGCTGTTCACTTTGACTGCTGCACCATATTTCGCACTTTTCCTTCAACTCATTCGGCAGCAATTCGATAATTATTCGCATGGAAGAAACCGTATTGTAAGCTACGACTATTTTATCCTCCGGATGCTGTCGTATGGTTCTTTCCAATGTAGCGGCCACAGTTTTAAGGATATTTGTCGACTGTATCATCTTAATCGGCCGACGCATAAACTGTTCGTATTTTACATCAATCAAAGGCAGATCAGCCAATCGGGGATCGGAGAACGGACGGATAGTCGCCGATACCAAACAGCGGCTACGTTCGGGGAATCTGAAGAAATAGTCAATAACATTCTCCAATGCCGGACGATATACACCGTCTGTCTGATAACTGTCAATTTCATCGACCATAATGTGCCATTTCTCCAAATTCTGCGGCAAATATTCCATCAACCGTGGTAAGCTGTCAGCGACTACCAGAATCTTTTTATAAGGAATTTTCTTGTTACTCAAATAAGCACGGATATTTCGGGAGGTCACTTTCTTAATGTCCCCTACCTCGCTGCCGACATAAAGATACCTTTTCGTACCGTCCTCGGTTATTCCCTTGCAATACTTACCATAGGCCAGACTCCTTGTAGGACAAACTACGATACAATTATTTTCCGCATCCAAGGCCAAAGTGGTAGCTCCGATACCTGTAACATTCTTTTTAATGATGCCATACGGCAACTGCCGGAATACCTCACTGAATCTCTTGGTATTATCCTTTATAAGAACCTCCAAAGAATCCAATCTGTTCTTCTCGGTTTCGTTCGGATGCAAACGATATACTACACCGGGAACATCCAACACCTCCGCATTGTTGATCGTACACTTTACAACAACGCCATCCTTTTCCTCCGTATCAAACTGATAGCGGGGATCGTCAATACGCTTGGCTTCAGCAGTCAGCGTGCAAAGCACTAAAACCTTTCGTCCTGCTTCCATCTTTGAAATAAATTACGTTCCGCATTCTCCCTTACGGAACTATTCGAAAGAATTGCCTGCGCTCTCACCGCAGACAATCCAACTATTCGGACACTCTCAACTACAATCAAGAATGTCGCGCAAAGGCTTTATAGCCTTATTCAGATATTTACAAGATAAGCAAAATTTTCGAGACTTCCAAATATTCAAGCAATTATTTCGCTGATAATCAACACTTTTATCACTTATTGAGCACCTTTTCCAGCCGCCCGATATGATTGCTGATGTTCTTATTCAGAACTTGCGCATAGGAGCGCTGGGTAACCGAAATATCGGAGTGTCCGAGCAGTTTGCTCACCACCTCGATAGGAACATCGTTATAGAGCAGGA
>ERZ826396.348-NODE-348-length-69202-cov-5.089606_pt1 | contig 69202 bp, 66 predicted proteins | sample MGYA00519926_ERZ826396 | MGnify/ENA primary metagenome ERZ826396 (study PRJEB31778, sample SAMEA3449230) | human gut metagenome | biome: human gut; feature: human-associated habitat; material: faeces | place: United Kingdom | collected 2010/2012 ... | reverse complement strand
CAAAGCCCAGGCATGTGGCCCCTGTTTTTGACCTGTGAGGGCAAGGAAGCGCGGAGGTGACTTGGAAAATGTGCAGATGCTCAATACCGCAGGGCCAAGCGGCAGCCGCAAAGATGGGAAATGGGGAGGAGAAGTTGACTGTTGAAAAGATTTTAAGTAAATTAAAGCTGTGACAAAATGAAGAATGTACCACGACACAAATACGGAAGGGAGAAAAAGGGATATGGAGCCATTCAGATTTGCGATTATGGGGGCCGGAAACATTGCGGGGAAGTTCTGTGAGGCTGTGAAGCTGGCTGAGGGTTGCCAGGTGGCGGCGGTGGCAAGCAAATCCGCACAGAGGGCGGAGGCATTTGCTGCAAAACATGGGATCCCGGCAAGCTATGAAGGGTATGCGCGCATGCTGAAGGAAGCAAAACCGGACTGCGTCTATATTGCGGCCACCTGCGACGCGCATTATGAACTGAGTAAGCTGTGCCTGGAGCACGGTGTGCCGGTGCTGTGTGAGAAAGCGATGTTTTTAAACAGTGCGCAGGCGGAAGAAATCTTTGCAATTTCGGAAAAAAGCGGGATTTTTGTGATGGAAGCCATGTGGAGCCGCTTCCTCCCGGCAGTGAAGCGGGCAAAGGAATGGATCCGTCAGGGAAGGATCGGAAAGCCTGTTCTGGCGCAGATTGATATCGGCTTCAGGGCGCCGCAGGATGCGGACAACAGGTATATGAATCCTGCGCTTGGAGGCGGAGCGGCGTTTGATCTGACGGTATATACCTATGAACTGGCAGACTTTTTCATAGAACAGAAGGCGCAGGAAATGCAGGTGTCCGCGATGTGGAGCGCCTCAGGCGTGGATGTGACGGATACGGTTCTGGTACGCTACGATTCCGCCATGGCGGTTTTGACGAGCAGCTTTATGACGGGACTGGAAGAGAAGGCGGTAATTTACGGGGAAAAGGGGCGGATCGTGCTTCCAAAACCTCATTTTGCGAGCCAGACGATTCTGGAATGCCAGGGATTGCAGCCGGAATTGGAGGAGGGAGAACGGCTTATGCCAGACGGAAGGTTGCTGTATATGGATGAGGTGACAAAGAACGGTTTCGTTTATGAAATACAGGAAACCATACGCTGCGTCCGGGAGGGCAGGACGGAAAGTCAGGTGGTTCCCCATGCGCTGACGCTTAGCTGTGCGCGGCTGTTTGACCGGATTATGGAGACAAGACCCAGATGAGGAAAAGGGACAGAATGGAGCCGTTCAGACAGGTCTGCGCATTTGCTGCGCAGACTGTGTAAAAACGGATGCTTCCATTTTCATAGCACGGGCCTGTGCCTGCAGGTTCCTTCTGTTTCCGGAATGGACGATTCATAGCCGCGGCGAAAGGTGGATCTTGGCGCCGGACGGGGATCTGGACCTGCGTAAGGATACTGCGTCTGGGAGAAGTAACCCTGGAGCAGGCAGATGAGTCCTCCCAGGAACAGAACCAGGAAGAAAAAACAGAGCGCGATTCCGATGGAAAAGGGAATGCCGGCATAAGAAGGGCTTAGGGAAGTCAGGAAGGCCGTCAGCACCAACCCGGTACCGCCCAGCATGGAAAGCAGGCCGCAGCAGGAATAGGCCCTCTGCAGCCTGCTGTAGTCTCCTGCCAGAATTCCCAGGAGCAGGGCGGCCAGAAGGATACATGCGAATCCGATCAGGATATCAAACATATGCGAATCCGTATCCAGGGTGAGAATTCGGTTGGCGAAGAGGGTAAAGATCACAAAGGCCAGCAGCATGCCGAGAACCAGAGTGATGATGCAGAGTTTCACTGTATTTTTCATAGGTGTTCTCCTCTCTTTTGGGGATGATGGAAAGGAAACCCCTTTTTACATATAAGATATGCAGAAAAAGAAAGAAGGTTTGCGATCCCGGCACAGCCGTGACGCGTCAATTTTCCCTGAGCTCCACGCTCGCAAGTCCTCCGCCGGAAGCGGAAAAGGAAGGCAGCACGCCCCGATCCTGCAGGGGAGAATGTCCCAGGATCCGGGTATAAGAGCGATAAAAGGAGGAGTAATCGCCAAAACCGGACAGTAAGGCAGCTTCCTGGGCGCTGTGTCCACCGATCAGAAGCTGCTGCGCAAGCGTTACCCGCTTATGGAGCAGATAATCGAAAACGGTGGTTCCGGTGGCTTTACGGAATACTTTATTCAGATGATGCTTGCTGATGAAAAAGCGCTCGGCCAGTTTGTCCAGGCTGAACGGCTCCTGCAGATGACGGTTCAGATAGAGCAGGATTTCCGTAACCGTGCCCGTTTGGCCGGCAGCTGTCCCCGACTGCTGCGTTTGGGAAGACATGGAGACAATGCGTGCCAGAAGCGCTTCTACACAGATGGGAAGCAGCTGGGAGCGATAGGGTTCAGGTTTGGCGGCGCAGTCTTCCAGGGCTTCAAAATAGCAGGGAATATCCATGCGATCCACCTGTTCATAATAGATGCGCAGGTCTCTTCGCTCCGCTGAGGGAAAGGAAGAGAGCAGAAATGCGCGCCGCTCAAGAGAGAGGATATCCGGATGAAAATGGATGGAGAATCTTCGGTAAGGGCGGCAGCTGTTGATCCGAACGCCATGGAACAGATGGGGAGAGAGCAGGAGCAGGCTGTTGGGGGTGGGATTGTAATGTTCTCCCTCCACCAGATAATCCACATCGCCTTCCAGAAAGAGATAGACCTCATAGAAATTGTGGCAATGCAGGGCATATTCCGTGGTGATATTTTCCGTCACATTATAGCCGTAGCAGACCTGCTCGGTATCCATGGAAAGATTGGGATTCATGCGGTGCCTCCTGGTGATCGATATGCTTTCGCCCGCATCTGCAGGCTTAAAAGCGGCTGGCAGAGCGGCCATTAATAAAAGCATACGTTACCACCGCTATATTTGCAATAAGAAAGTGCTTATTTGCAATGGCATTTTGGGAAGATGCGGCTTATATTTAAGAAAGACTGGGGAAGGGGACGGTCCGGCCGGCGAAGGTGCGGTTTTCTTCCCCAAAGAGCGCAGAAACAATGAAAGGAAAGGATGAGAGCGGATGAAGACAGGAGCGCAGCTTTATACGGTAAGGGCTTACACACAGAATGAAAAGGATTTTGCATTCAGCATGAAGGAAATTGCAAAAATGGGCTACAAGACGGTGCAGATTTCCGCCATCGGCAGGGAACTTTCTCCAAGGCGCGTTCGGGAAATCTGCGATGACAACGGCCTGCAGATCGTGCTGACGCACAGCGACGGCAACCGGATCCTGTATGATACACAACGGCTGATTGAAGAACATGATATCCTGGGCTGCGACTATATCGGCCTGGGAGCGATGCCGGATAAATACCGCACAGGGGAATGGATCAGCCATTTTGTGGACGACTTTATGGAGCCGGCGAGGAAGATCGCTGCGGCGGGAAAGCTCTTTATGTATCATAACCACAATTTTGAATTCCAGAAGGTTTCCGTTTCAGGCAGGGAAAAACCGATACGCCTCATCGAATACCTGATGGAGAATTTTTCCGCAAAGGAAATGGGATTCACGCTGGACACCTACTGGGTGGCTGCTGCAGGAGGCGATGTGTGCTGGTGGATCGAGCGGCTGAAGGATCGCATTCCCTGCGTGCATCTGAAGGACATGCAGGTGGAAGGCTTTGAGCAGCGCATGGCTCCTGTGATGGAGGGCAACCTGAATTTTGACGGAATCCTGAAAGCCCTGGAAGGAAGCTGCTGCCGGTATCTGCTGGTGGAACAGGATGACTGTTATGGAGCAAGCCCGTTTGACTGCCTGAAGGCAAGCTACGATCATCTGGCTGCGGCGGGTTACCGTTAAACGGCATTGGAAGGAAATGGGGAAAAGAGGGGAAAAGGCCCCGGAAAATGGAGGAATGGATGGAAACGGTTAAATTGGGAATCATTGGAATCGGAAATATGGGAAGCGGACATGCCAGAAGCCTGATGGAAGGGCAGGTGCCGGAACTTGTCCTTACGGCAGTGGCAGATCTGAGGGAGATGCGAAGACAGTGGGCGAGGGAAAATCTTCCGGCAGATGTGCGCATTTTTGAGGACGGAGATGCATTGATTGAATCCGGCTGCTGCGACGCCGTTCTGGTGGCGACGCCCCACTATGACCATCCCAGGCTGGTGATCAGCGCCCTTTCCCACGGCCTACATGCGATGTGCGAGAAGCCTGCCGGAGTCTATACGAAGCAGGTGCGCGAAATGAATGAAGCGGCACAAAAGTCGGACAGGGTATTCGCCATGATGTTCAACCAGAGGACCAATCATGTTTACCGGAAGATGTATGAGATCGTCCACAGCGGCGAATATGGGAAAATCAAGCGTGTGAACTGGATCGTCACGGACTGGTATCGGACGCAGGCTTATTATAATTCCGGCGGCTGGAGGGCCACATGGGCCGGAGAGGGCGGCGGCGTGCTGCTCAATCAATGCCCGCATAACCTGGATCTGCTTCAGTGGATCTGTGGGATGCCCGTAAAGGTACAGGCCTTCTGCCACAATGGGAAATGGCATGATATCGAAGTGGAAGATGATGTGACCGCATATCTGGAGTTCGCAAACGGGGCCACGGGTGTATTTGTGACCACCACGGGAGATGCGCCGGGAACCAACCGCTTCGAGGTGACGATGGAGCGGGGAAGGCTGATCTGTGAAGATGACCAGCTGCGTTTTTATGAATTGGATGTGAATGAAAGGGAGTACTGCTTCAGCGCTACGGAAGGGTTTGAAAAGCCATCCGGACATGAGGTGAATCTCGAGACGGACGGGGAAAACCTTCAGCATGTGGGCGTACTGCGTGCCTTTGCAGGCAGGATCCTGCGGGGAGAACCGCTGGTGGCGGAGGGCACGGAAGGGATCAATGGACTGACGCTGTCCAATGCCATGCATCTGTCCAGCTGGCTGGGGCATCCGGTGGAGATACCATTTGATGAAGAGCTTTTCCTGGAGAAACTGAACGAACTGCGCCGTACATCCAAAGCAAAAGAGCATGTCAGCGAGGTGACGTTTGACACGGAAGGAAGCTATGGAAGCAAGGTGCAGGGACTTTCCGGCGAGAAGAAGAATTAGAATCAGATGAGGGAACCCGCTCAGACCTGTCTGAACGGGCAAGAATCAGGACTGGGGGAAAGGATATCTATGAGAGCGGCGATCGTTGGCTGCGGCAGTATTGCGTCTGTGCATGCGAAGAGCATCCGCAAGCTGCCGGGAAATGAACTGGTTGGATTTGCGGATATAAAGGAAGAACGCGCCCGCGCGTTTGCGGATGAATACGGCGGCAGGGCTTATTCAAATCTGGAAGAAATGCTGGAAAGGGAGCGTCCGGAGGTACTCCATATCTGTACCCCGCATTATCTGCATGTTCCCATGGCAATATATGGGTTGGAGAAAGGCTGCCATGTTTTCATGGAAAAACCTCCGGCGATTTCAAAGGAACAGTTTGCTGAGTTGGAGCGGGCTTGTTTGAACGCGGGCAAAAAATTGGGCGTTTGTTTTCAGAACCGTTATAATCCCAGCGTGATCGAAGCCAAGCGCCTTTTGGCATCTGGAAAGGCAGGGCGTATTCTGGGCGCGCGGGGGCTTGTCACCTGGAGCAGAGGCGGCGCTTACTATACAGAGAGCGGCTGGAGAGGCAGGCTGGAAACGGAAGGGGGAGGCGCGCTGATCAATCAGTCCATCCATACGCTGGATCTCATCACAGGCTTCCTGGGCAAGCCATTGTGGGTGGAAGCGACTGCGGCGAACCATCACCTGAAAGGCATCATCGAGGTAGAGGATACCATGGAGGCATGTATTTATTATGAAGGCAGGGAAGGAGAACGGATCCCGGCGATCTTCTACGCCACCACCGCCTACTGCGATGATGCGCCGCCCCTGATTGAGATCGCCTGTGAGCATGTGACCATACGGATCGAGGATCTGGATGTGACCCTTTACTATCGGGATGGACGGGTAGAAAAGCCCGCAATTGACCGAAAAGAAGCCCTGGGAAAGAGTTATTGGGGCAGCGGCCATAAGGACTGTATCGAGGACTTCTATCGCTGCTGTGCCGGCGGCACGCATTTTGCCCAGGAACTGGACGGAATACGGGATACGGCCCGCCTGATGCTGGCATGCTACGAATCCGCACGCGGACAGAAGGCGGTAAGTCTTTGAAGGGCTGCGCATGGAAGAGAGCAGGACGTGTGGCGGGGCGAAATATGCGAACCAGACCAAAATGAATCGGATAGGGAAAGAGGAAAAGAGATGGACAATAACAGGATGCTGCTGAAAAACTGCCCGATCAGCTGTTTTGCGGATGAGATCGATCCGAAGATCGACAAACAGCTGGCGCTCCTTGAAGAACTGGGAATCCGCTGGATTGAGATGAGAAGCGGGGATGGAAAAGGGGTGGCAGAGTATACGCAGCAGGACGCCGAGGCGCTGAAAAAACGCCTGGAAGAACGAAAGATCCGCGTCTCCGCCGTGGGTTCCCCCATTGGGAAGATCGATATCACCGAGGCGTTTGAACCGCACTTTGAGACCTTTTGCAATATAGTCAGGCTGGCTCAGATATGGGAGACACCATACATCCGCTGTTTCAGCTTTTTTATCCCGGAAGGGGCCGATCCGGCCATCTTCAGGGACGAGGTGCTCCGCCGGATCGAACGCATGGTGGAACTGGCGTCAAAGGAGAAGCTGACCCTTCTGCACGAGAACGAAAAGGGCATCTATGGAGACAACGCGGCCCGCTGCCTGGATCTGATGCAGAATTTCTATGGGGACGCATACAAGGCGACCTTTGATTTCGCCAACTATATCCAATGCGGCCAGGATACCATGGAAGCCTATGAAATGCTGAAAGACTATATTGAATACATCCACATCAAAGACGCCCTTGCGTTAAGCGGCCAGGTGGTCCCGGCCGGAGAAGGAGACGGCCATGTCCGCGATATCCTCACGCTGCTGGATGAGAGAGGCTTTAAGGGCTTTCTGAGCCTGGAACCCCATCTGGCCGATTTTGCGGGCCTTTCTCAGCTGGAAAAAGAGGCAGCAGTGCGCGGAAGGAGCGACACCGAGGCCGCATTTATCACAGCCTACCAGGCCCTGTGCGGAATCCTCGCGCAGTGAGGACAGCGCGTATTTTATAGCTTAGCGGCATATTAAGATATCAAAAGCTTATTACCTGGTAGAGGGGAAGGGGCGTGTCCGGCTGGGGGAGGCTGCGGGGCTTTGTTGCCCTTGCCTGTGCCCCTTCCTTCCGGCCGGACACGCCCCTTCTCTTCCTGTCAAAAAACCCAAAGGTTCTTTCTCCCTCCCCCCTTGACACTTTCGTCGGACGGAAGTAGGATAAATAAGGATTGCCAAGGATCCAATATGAAGAAAGTGGGGGTATTTGCACCATGGAAATTATAGGATTCCTTATTCTTTTTCCATTTTTAGCTGCTTTCATTATGTCGTGTATGCGTAGAAGCGGACTGATACGAAGGACGGTTCAGTTTACTTTTTGCGGCGTCATAGTGATAGCAGTTATTTTATTTTCAGTTATGAACATGATCGGGGGAAAAACGGTGGCGTATCTGCCGAATACACATCTCATCGACATGTTCATGCTGGCAGTGGAATGGGGATTGGTAGTGCTTGTTTTCTATTACAGCTTTAAGTATAGAAAGTACTATTGCGCGCTTCTGTCCATTGCGCAGACGGGTCTGATGACCTGGCTGGAACTTTCCGGAAGGGCCAGTATTGAGGCCAACCATATCTTGGCGGACAAGCTGACTGTGGCCATGAGCCTGATTGTGGGGATTGTGGGATGCCTGATCTGCGTTTATGCTATCGGGTATATGAAGGATTATAACCGGCACCATTTGGACTATAAGGACAGGAGATACTTCTTTTTTGCTATGCTCTTCCTGTTTCTGGGCGCTATGATGGGGCTGATTTTTTCCAGCAATCTGATCTGGATCTATTTCTTCTGGGAGATCACAAGCATTTGTTCCTTCCTGCTGATCGGTTATAACCAGACGGAGGAAGCGATGGCCAATTCTTTTAAAGCATTGTGGATGAACCTGCTTGGAGGACTCGGCTTTGCGGTGGCGATTGTCTATAGCACCATACAGCTTCAGATAATTAATATTCAGGATCTGGTCACGTTTGCTACCAGCGGTGAACAGGGAGCGCAACTGGCGCTGATCCCGGTGGTATTCCTGGCCTTTGCGGGCCTTACCAAGAGTGCGCAGCTTCCATTCTCGGGTTGGCTTCTGGGAGCTATGGTTGCTCCCACCCCGACGAGCGCCCTGCTGCATTCCGCCACGATGGTGAAGGCAGGGGTTTATCTGCTGATCCGCCTTGCTCCGGCGCTTGAGGGAACCACAGCTGGACTGATGGTGACCACGGTGGGGGGCTTTACTTTCCTGGTTACGTCCATGTTGGCGATTTCACAGGATGATGGCAAGAAGATTCTGGCCTATTCCACCATATCCAATCTGGGGCTGATCACTGCCTGTGCAGGCGTGGGCATGCATGAAGCGGTGTGGGCAGGGATCCTTTTGATGATGTTCCATGCGGTGTCCAAGTCCTTGATGTTCTTGTCCGTGGGGGCAGTGGAGAACTGTACGGGAAGCAGAAATGCGGAGGATATGCACGGCCTGATCGTGAAACTCCCCGGCTTGGCATATGTGATGATTATCGGTATTGCGGGCATGTTCCTCGCGCCCTTTGGCATGTTGATTTCCAAATGGGCGGCCCTGAAAGCATATGTGGATTCGGGAAGCATCCTGCTGGTTATCTTTCTGGTGTTCGGAAGCGCCACGACCCTTTTCTACTGGACTAAATGGCTTGGGACCTTGGTGGCGGTTCACCATCATTCGGAACGGCTGAAAAATGTGACCAAAAAAAGTGAGTGGACAGCCCTGCTCAGTTTGAGCGTGCTTATGATTGCACTGTGCATTTCTTTTCCGCTGGTATCCTCATACCTGATAGAGCCGTTTTTGATGGAGATGTATCATACCTATGTTCCGAACCTGATTGGTATCGGAAATCTGTACATTATGATCATGATGCTGTGTACGATTCTGATTCTGCCCCTGGCTGTGCGGATATTGACCCTGGGAAAGAAAAACAAGCTGGTGATGTCCTATATGGGCGGTGCGAATGCAGGGGATGATAGAAACTTTACAGACTCCTTTGGAGAGGAAAAACGAATGTATCTGGCCAGCTGGTATATGCCGGATTATTTCAGTGAAAGCAAGCTGCTTCTGCCGTCCATCGTATTTGCGGCCGGGGCTCTGATCATTCTTTTGATTCTGACGATAGGGGGTGCAGTGGCATGACAGCTTCCTTCATACTCGCAATCGTATATATTATAGGCGCTCCGTTCCTGGGGGCTCTGCTGGAAGGCGTTGACCGTAAAGTGGCTGCACGCATGCAGGGGAGGAAAGGGCCTTCCGTCCTGCAGCCCATTTATGATATTCATAAGCTGTTCTGTAAGCAGTCGGTGGTGGTAAACAGCGTGCAGGATTTCCTGGTGTGTGGTTTCCTAGTTTTTGTGGTGTTTACAGGAACGCTTTTCTTCTGGGGCGGGGATATCCTGTTGGTATTCTTTGCGCTGACGCTTGCAGGAATCTTTTTTATCATGTCTGCCTGTTCCGCCAACGCGCCTTACAGTTCTATGGGTGCGCAGAGAGAACTGATGCAGATGATGGCTTATGAACCGATGATCCTGCTCACTGCGATTGGTTTCTATATCGCTACAGGCAGCTTTTCCGTTAGGACGATTTCGGAAAGCAATGTATCTGCGATCCTATATTTGCCTGGGTTTTTTATCGGATTTTTGTTCATTCTCACGATCAAATTCCGGAAGTCTCCCTTTGACATCAGCACCTCCCATCATGCGCACCAGGAGATGGTCAGGGGCCTGACCACGGAATTGTCCGGCAACATCCTGGCATTGGTGACGCTGTCCCATTGGTATGAAAATGTATTTCTTCTGGGAGTGGTGGGGCTATTCATCATCAATTCCAGTTGGGTGAGCATTCCTGCGGCGATTCTGGTCTGTCTGGCGGCATTCCTACTGGAGACGTTGATTGACAATGTATATCCAAGGGTGAAATGGCAGGAAATGCTGAAATGGACATGGATCGTAACTCTGGCGGCCGGTGGGATCAACCTGATGATTGTGATGCTGATTGGATGATCAGATAAAAATGGTAAGCGGTTCGCTTCGTCCAAGTGGCTGTAGGGCGGATCGGGCGGTATACTTTGCGCGGTAGAAACGCGCAGATAGGAGAGAAAGTTCATGAAGGTTTCAAATTCGCCGTGGCTGCTGCACTATGACGGCTCCAGTTGTAACGGCTGTGATATAGAAGTGCTTGCTTGTTTGACTCCGGTATATGATGCGGAACGTTTCGGCGTGATTAATACGGGCAATCCCAAGCATGCGGATATTTTCCTCATTACTGGAGGGATCAATGAACAGAATAAGCCAGTGGTACAGCAGCTGTATTCTCAAATGCCTTCCCCCAAGGTTGTGGTGGCAGTGGGAATCTGTGCCTGCAACGGAGGAATTTTTAAAGAGTGCTATAACATCATCGGAGGGGTAGATACGATCATTCCGGTGGATATTTATGTCCCTGGCTGTGCTGCAAGGCCGGAAGCGATTCTGGATGGGATCGTAAAGGCGGTGGCGCTTCTGGATGAAAAGAAAAAGAAGATGGCCGAAGAGAAAAAGGGTTCAAAGGAAGGAAAGGAGTAGGAGAATGCTGGATGGAGAAATCATGCGGGTGGATGTGGAAAACCTGGTAACGGAAGTGCTGAAACTGAAGCATAGAGATTACCGGCTCATTCAGATCTGTGCTGCAAAGGCGAAAGAAGGGTTTGAGGTAACCTATTCCTTTGGAAAAGAATATAAAATGGTGGGACTGAGGCTGTGCATTGCGCCGGGTACTGAGATCGTAAGTATCAGCGATATCTATGCCCCCGCATTTTTATATGAGAACGAGATCCATGATCTGTTTGGGATCTCTGTTAAGATGATTTCTTTGGATTATCATGGAAAACTGTACCGTATCAAGAAAGAGGCGCCATTTAGCGAATAAGATGTCAGGAACGAGGAGAAGAAGCATATGTCCACAAGAAGTATCGTCCCATTTGGACCGCAGCATCCGGTTCTGCCGGAGCCGATCCATTTGGATTTGGTTTTAGAGGATGAAAAAGTAGTTGAAGCGGTACCTTCCATCGGATTTGTCCACAGAGGCCTGGAAAAATTGGTGGAGAAGAAGGAGTTTACCGAATATGTATATGTCGCGGAACGCATCTGCGGCATCTGTAGTTTTATGCACGGGATGGGCTACTGCGAAGCGGTGGAACACATCATGAACCTGGAGATCCCGCCGAGGGCCAGATATCTGCGCACGATCTGGTGTGAGATGTCCAGAATTCATAGCCATCTGCTCTGGCTGGGGCTTCTGGCGGATGCGTTCGGGTTTGAAAGTCTGTTCATGCAGTCCTGGAAGATCCGGGAAAAGGTATTGGACATGTTTGAAGCGTCCACTGGCGGCAGGGTGATTTTCTCCGTAAACAAGATAGGCGGCCAGCGCAAGGACATGGATGCATCTATGCTGAGACAGTTCCTGGCGGACTTTAAGGATATGGAAGAGGAACTGAAGGAACTGGCAAAGACGTTTTTAGGGGATTTGGCGGTGAACACCAGGCTTCGCGGAGTGGGGCTTCTTTCTAAACAGCAGGCGCATGATCTGGGAGCTGTGGGCCCTTTCATGCGTGCCAGCGGAATCGCGCTGGATAACAGGAAGCTAGGGTACGCGGCATATTCGGAACTGAATTTTGAGCCCATCACCAGCCAGGAAGGCGACTGTTATGCCAGATGCGAAGTGCGGGTGAAGGAGATTTTCCAGTCCATCGATCTGATCCGCCAGGCGATTTCCAAAATACCGGGCGGCGAAGTGGCCGTTTCGTTTAAAGGGTTCCCGGACGGGGAATATTTCATGAGAGAGGAGCAGCCGAGGGGCGAAGCGCTGTATTATGTGAAGGCGAATGGAACGAAATTCATTGACCGTTTCAGAGTGCGCACGCCCACCTTCGCGAATCTGCCGGGCCTTCTGGAGACGCTGAAGGGTTGCCAGCTGGCGGATGTGCCGATTCTGATCTTGACCATAGACCCTTGCATCAGCTGTACGGAGAGATAAGGAGGCGGTTTCAGTCATGAAAAATATGCGTTCCATGCGATTTGCCAAAACGGCGATAAAGAATCTGTTTAGCGCGCCCGCTACCCGGCCCTATCCGGAACAGCCCAGAGAGTATCCGGAGCGGACGAGAGGGCATGTCCAGATCGATATAGATACATGTATTCTCTGCGGCCTGTGTTCCAGAAAGTGCCCCACCGGGGCGATCACTGTGGACAGGACGAAAAAGACATGGAGCATCATGCGGTTCGGCTGTATTCAATGCGGCTGCTGTGTGGAGACCTGTCCAAAGAAGTGCCTGACTATGAAGAATACTTATACGGAGCCAGGTGCCCAAAAGACAGAGGACACCTTTTTAAAGACCAATATGCCCACGCCTCAGGTAAAGCCTGCTGCGGCAGCTGGCCAGGCGCCGGCGGCTGCGGATAAGACTTCATGAGGAGGCGGATCACCGTTCTTGGCGTGGTACAGGGGGTTGGCTTCCGCCCTTTTGTGGCTGGACTGGCAGAACAATTCGGGATCTGTGGAACGGTATGCAACAGCGGCGGAGTGGTGAGAATAGATGCGTACGGGGATGAGGAGGCGATGGATACGTTTATCTGTCGCCTTCGTGCGTGTCCGCTCCCAGCGGCCAGGGTGGAACGGGTGCTGGAAGAATGCCCGGAAGAAGGCAAGGAAGGGGAAATGGCGCCGTCCGCCTTTTCGATCGTGGAGAGCGAGGAGCGAAACGGGGCGGATGTTCCGCTGATCCCGCCGGACCTTTCCACCTGCCAGGACTGTCTGGACGAGATGGAAGACGAAAAGAACAGGAGATACCGCTATCCGTTTATCAGCTGCACAAACTGCGGGCCCAGGTACAGTATTCTGGAATCACTGCCCTATGACAGGGAAACGATCACGATGAAGGAATACCGGATGTGCCCGGCCTGCGCGGCAGAGTATATCCTTGCCGGAGACAGGCGCAGACATGCCCAGACGATTTCCTGTCACAGCTGCGGACCGCAGCTTTTGTGCAGCCTGGGAGAAAATGGAAAGGAAGAGACCCTGGAAGGGGAGCAGGCTTTGCGGGAGGCCGTAAGGATCCTGCGGGAAGGCGGAATTCTGGCCCTGAAGGGGATCGGAGGCTATCAGCTTTCCTGCAGGATCGACCGGCAGGATACGCTGCTTCGTCTGCGGAAGCTGAAGGGAAGGGAAAAGAAACCCTTTGCGGTGATGTTTCCGAATCTGGATCACATCCGAAAAAGCTGTTTTGTATCGGATGCGGAAGAAGCCCTTCTGTGCGGGCCCGCTCGTCCGATCGTCCTGCTGACGCCAAGAAAAAGCGGCCGGAAGGTGTGGGCGGATGCGCTGTGTTCAGAAAGCCGTTTTATCGGTGCTTTTCTTCCTTATACAGGTCTGCATATGCTTCTCACACAGGCGGTGGGCCCTTTGGTGATGACCAGCGCGAACCTGACGGACGATCCTATTCTGACGGATGAGGCAGAAATAAACGAACTGAAGCGGCGTTTTCCTGGACTCATCGGGGCGGTAGCATGGAATACCAGACGCATCGTAACCCCGCTGGATGATTCCTTAATGCGGATGACAGGAGGAAAAGTCCAGATATTGCGCAGAAGCCGTGGATTTGTGCCGTCGCCAATACGCATGGAAGGAAAACAGGAGCCGGTATTGGCCTTCGGTGGAGATCTGAAGGCCGTGTTCGCTCTGGCGGTAAAGGATCGGGTCTATCTGAGCCAATATTTTGGGGATATGGAGAATTATCGGGTATATCAGACCTATCTGAAGGAAATGGAGCGCATGCAGCAGCTGCTTTCGATTGCGCTCTGCCGCATGGTCTGTGATCTGCATCCGGGCTATATCACCGCGCAGAAAGCGGAGGAACTGGCCGGACGGAAGGGCCTTCCCCTTCTGAAGGTGCAGCATCACCATGCCCATGCCGCCTCGGTGATGGCGGAACACGGGCTGGAAAGCGGCATCGGTGTGATTTTCGACGGAACGGGATACGGGACGGACGGACACATCTGGGGCGGGGAATTCCTGCTCTGCCGGGGAGCCGCATTTGAAAGGGCGGGACATCTGAGCGAGATCCCGCTTTACGGAGGGGATGCGGCGGCAAAAGACGCCAATCTGACTGCTGCCTGTCATCTGGCGGATATGCCCGTACCCACCCTTCTCCGGGAAGAAATTCGGGAAAGAATCCTTTTTGTCAGAAAGGCGAGAAGCCTCCGCCTGAATACGGAGTACAGCTCCAGCATGGGCCGCCTGTTCGATGCAGTAAGCGCTCTGCTGCAGATCAGGGAATCCAACAGCTATGAAGGAGAATGTGCGATCGCTTTGGAGAACGCGGCCTGGAGAGCGAAGGAGAGGATGGAAGAGCGCAGGCGGAATGAAGAAGCCGGACAGAGTGGAAAAACCAGGCCCAAAGAAGAACAAGGGCAGGAAGAAGGAGCAGAATGGGAAGCGTCCGATGAAAGCTTTCCCGCGCTCGATTTCCCCATCTGGGAAGAGGACGGCGTGCTTGTGGCGGAAAGAAACGCTCTGATCGGAAAACTACTGGATTGGCAGAACAGGACAGCAGGGAAGGAAAAGGAAAGGGCGGAAGATCTGGCGCTGGCCTTTCATGAGGCCGTGGCACAGATGGTGCTTAAGATGTGCGTACGGATCCGGAAGAAAGAGGGAGAGAATGCGGTTCTTCTTGGCGGCGGCGTATTCGCCAACGTGCTTCTGCAGGAACGGTGCCGGCAGTTGCTGGAAAAGGAAGGCTTTGCGGTATATGTGAATGAACAGGTGCCCGGAAATGACGGAGGGCTCAGTTTGGGTCAGGCGTGGCTGGCCGGGCGGCTTGAGAATGAGGAGGTAACAGGATGTGCGTTGCGCTGCCCGGAAGGGTGATATCTGTGGAAGGAACGAAAGCGATTGTGGATTTTCAGGGAAATACGGTATGTGCGGAGGCAGGGTTGGTGAAGACGAAACCAGGCGATAGAGTGCTGGTGCATGCCGGCTGTATCCTGCAGATCCTTTCAGAAGAAGAGGGAAGCCGGATGGAAGAATTGTTTGAGGAACTGAAGGAGGTTCTGGATGATGAAATATCTTGAATATCTGCGCAGGTACAGGGGGCGCCCGCTGCGTCTGATGGAAGTGTGCGGAACACATACGGCGCAGATCCATAAAACCGGGATCCCGGCCCTCCTTCCCCCGTCCATTCAGCTCGTATCCGGGCCGGGATGCCCGGTCTGTGTGACGGTAAGCGCTTATATAGACAGGCTGATTGCCCTTGGCATGGAAGAACAAAACAGGATCGTAACCTTCGGAGATATGCTGCGGGTACCTGGGAGCCGGATGAGCCTGAACGAGGCAAGGGCGCAGGGATGTGTTGTCCGCATGGTCTATTCGCCCATGGATACCCTGAAAATGGCGGCAAAAGATCCGGAACACATCTATATCTTCGCGGCGGTGGGCTTCGAAACCACGGCTCCGGTATACTGTATGATGATAAAACGGGCAAAGGAACAGGGCATCACCAACCTCCGCCTCTTAACCTCCCTCAAAGTCATGCCCCCCGCCATTGACTGGATCTGCGCCCACAACCAACAGGAAAGCATGCAAGGCTTCCAAGGAAGCATGCAAGGCTTCCAAGGAAGCATGCAAGGCTTCCTTGCCCCCGGCCACGTCTGTGTGATTACAGGAAGCCGCGCCTTTGAAGGGCTGGCGGCCAAGTATGGCATCCCGTTCGTGGTGGCGGGATTTGAAGGGGAACAGCTGCTGGCGGCGATCGCCGCTCTGGTAAAGCTTCAGGGGCAGGGAAGAGTGGTGAATATGTATCCGTCCGCAGTGACCAGAGAAGGAAATACCCTGGCCCAGGCGGAATTGGAGACCTATTTTGAGCCTTGTGACGCTGCCTGGCGCGGGATGGGGATCATTCCAGGATCCGGAAGAAAGCTTCGGCCGGAATATGCCTCGTTCGATGCGGGCAGCGATGAGCTGATGGCGGATGATGGAGGAAATCCGGCCTGCCGTTGCGCGCAGGTATTGATGGGAAGGATCCGCCCGCAGGAATGTCCCTTGTTTGGGACGGCATGTACGCCCCAATCCCCGCAGGGAGCCTGTATGGTATCCATGGAGGGGAGCTGCTTTAACTGCTGGCAGGCGGGAGGCCTGACGGAACAAAGAAACGGATAAAAGGATGGCAAGCGAGGTGCATATGAAGATTACGATGGCGCACGGAAGCGGAGGAAGGGAGACCGGGCAGCTGATATCCGGTATCTTTGAATCCAGCTTTCATAATGAAATTTTGGCAAGAATGGAGGATTCCGCGGTGGTGGAGGGGAGCGGGAGGCTCGCTCTGACCACGGATAGCTTTGTGGTGGAGCCGCTTTTCTTTCCGGGCGGGGATATCGGACGGCTTTCCGTATGCGGCACGGTGAATGACCTGTTGATGAGCGGCGCAAAGCCTAGGTATCTAACCTGTGGATTCATCATCGAGGAAGGGGCGGAAAGCGAGACCCTGGCGCGAATCGCGGCTTCCATGGCGGAGACGGCAAGGGAAGCGGGCGTGTGGATCGTGGCAGGCGATACGAAAGTGGTGGAAGGACACGGCGGCGTATTCATCAACACGGCGGGCGTGGGATTTGTGCCGGAAGGCATAGAAATTAAAGCCTCTGCCTGCCGGGAAGGTGATGTGATTCTGATTTCCGGGAATCTGGGAGACCACCATGCGGCGATCCTCAGCGCGAGGATGAATATCAGCAATTCTATCCAAAGCGACTGCGCTCCGCTTTCAGAGATGGTGGGAGCCCTGGTGGATGCGGGCGTGCGTGTACATGCGATGCGGGACGTAACCAGAGGAGGCCTGGCGACTGTCCTTCATGAATTCGCCGTTTCCTCCGGCTGCTGCATGGAACTTATGGAGGAGGCACTTCCCGTATCTGGGCCGGTCAGAGGCTTCTGCGGCCTGTTGGGACTGGATCCGCTCTATATGGGAAATGAAGGCAAGATGGTGCTTGTTGTGGAATCAGCAGACGCCAGGAAGGCGCTCGATTTAATCAGGAGCAGCAAATACGGGGAAAATGTGGCATCGATCGGTACGGTTACGCATAGAGAAGACGGGAAGGTGCTGATGCACACGGCCCTGGGAGGGATCAGAGTGGTGCCGGAACTGATCGGAGAGGGGCTTCCCAGAATCTGCTGAAACTGCAGGCTGGACGGGATGAAGCAGCAGGAATCGTACAGATCCGGATGCAGTTACAGCCTTGCTGAAGGTTGAACTGTAACGCGGACAGTGGCCTTCATGCTGCCTGCCCCATGTTGAAGGTAGCCAGAAAAAACAGGGTATGTTACAATAGAAAACAATAGAAAAAGGCGGAACCGGCGCAGAAGGAAGCCGGAAGGGCCGGAAAGGACTCAAACAGTATGGAAGAGAAGATGGATAAAGCTGTAGAAGCGTTGGAAGAGAAAGCGCAGATGGCGGAAGAAGAGCCGGAGAAAACAGAAGAAAAGCCAGAAACGATGGAAGATTATGCGAAGGAATTGGAAGCTTCTTTCCGCTCCATTAAGGAGGGGGATATTGTAAGTGGAACAGTGATTTCTGTGAATGAAGAAGAGGTAATTCTCGACTTGCAGTATTATGCCCAGGGGGTTATCAAGGCCGCGGATGTGAGTGATGATCCTTCCTTCCAGCTTTTGGAGGAAGTGAAGGTGGGAGATACAATGGAGGCTACGGTTGTAAAGACGGATGACGGTGAGGGGAACATTCTTCTTTCCAAAGTGGAGGCAGTTCAGGTGTTGGCATGGGACAAGCTGAAGGAGTATTTGGAAAATGGAACGATCCTTACCATTAAGGTCGGCGGAGTGGTGAATGCGGGCGTTGTGGCTTATGTGGAAGGAATACGCGGATTCATTCCAGCTTCCCAGCTTGCTCTGACCTATGTTGAAAATTTGGAGGAGTGGCTGGGCCGTACGTTGGATGTGAAAGTGATTACGGTGGATGAGGGCAAGAAGAGATTGGTTCTGTCTGCAAAAGAGGTGGCGAAAGAGAGGGAAGCGGAAGCGCTTCAACACAAGATTTCCATGCTGGTTCCAGGAACCATAATGGAAGGAACCGTAGAGAGCCTGATGCCTTACGGAGCGTTTGTCAGCCTCCCGGATGGATTGAGTGGGCTTGTACACATTTCCCAGATCAGCAGCCGTCGAATCCGGAAGCCTTCCGAGGTGCTGAAGGTAGGCGATAAAGTTAAGGTGAAGCTGTTAAATACCAATAATAATAAGATTAGCCTCAGCATAAAGGCCGTGGACGAAGGCGCGGAAGCGGAAGAAATGGAAGATATGGGAAGCGGAAATTACAGTAGTGGAGAGGAAGCGACCACTTCTCTGGGAGACCTGTTTAAGAAACTGAAGCTGTAAAAAATATGTGCCACTGTGGCAGAATGAGAGGAACTTATGAAGGTCAGGAAGCACATGGTTTTCAGCGGGCAGGTGCAGGGAGTCGGGTTTCGTTACCGCGCGTATATTATCGCACGGGAGATCGGCCTTACGGGCTGGGTGATGAATCTGGATGACGGCAGGGTGGAGATGGAAGTGCAGGGAAGGGATGAAGAAATCTTGCAGCTTACAACACGGCTGAGAACATCCAGATGGATAGAGATAACAGGACTGGAAGAAGAACAGCTTCCTCTGCTCCGGGAAAAAGGGTTCAAAATCAGAAACTGACCGGAACCAGGGAGGAAAGAGCAGGGCAAGCGTTATGCTTCGGAGAAAGCCGGATCATAACATTTTGTGCAAAGGAGGAATATGCCGGAATGGAAGAAGAAAAGAAGCATCCGGATGGGAGACAGAAAGATAAGATAGTGGAAGGTGGGGCGTCGGAGGAGACAGAAACGGCAGAGGGTACGGAGAAGACTATGAAAGAAGCAGAGGTTGCGGTAGAAGAGGAAGGCTGGGAAGAGACTGGGAAAGCTGAAGATGCGGAACAGCCAGATGCAGAGCAGGAAATGGACGGACAGGATAATTCAGAAGCAAGTTCTGTTTCCAGCGCTGCTTATGTATCCCATCAGAAAAAAGGGGCGCGTATCAGCGGACGGCTGTTATATGAGAACGAGTTTACCATAACTTGGGAAATCTATAAAGCCTTCCTGAAGGCCCTTTTGGCCCAGTATAGCAGGATTTATTATATCATTGGAGGCGTCTGCCTGGCGACCGCTGCATGGATCTTGCTGTCGGGTTCGGCTAATTCCGTGATATTCTTACTGTGCGTGGCAATTATAAGCTTTGCGCTGCCTAGCCTTACTTATGGACGTTCTAAAAAGAAAAAATATGCCCAGTTGTTGCAGCGCAACGGGGGAAAGCCGTTGGAAAAAAAGGTGCGCTTCTATGCCAGCGGGATAGAAATCTTTTCCGACAATGGTTCCCATTCGGTAATCAGTTATAAGGATATTACCAAAGTGATTTCCTCAAAAAAACTATATATCCTGATTGTTCAAAAAGAATTGTCAGTTCTGGTTGTGAAGGATTCTTTTACTGTAGGAGAACTGGAAAAATGGAAAAACTTCATGATTACCAAAGGATATGATAAGATCAAATAGTGTCCCGCAGGGAAAGGAAGGCTGGAATGAAGTATACGGAAAATGGAATACAATATCATCTCCAGATTCAGGAAGGGGATGTGGGAAAATATGTGATCCTGCCGGGGGATCCAAAGCGGTGTGCAAAAATCGCCGCCTATTTTGAGTCGCCTAAGCTGATTGCGGACAGCCGGGAATATGTCACCTATACGGGCATGCTGGAAGGGGAAAAGGTGAGCGTGACCTCCACCGGAATCGGAGGGCCTTCTGCCGCCATCGCCATGGAGGAACTGGTGAAGGTGGGAGCGAATACCTTTATCCGGGTTGGAACCTGCGGAGGAATGGACATAGATGTGAAAAGCGGAGACCTGGTGATTGCCACCGGAGCGATCCGCAACGAAGGAACGAGCCGGGAATATGCGCCCATTGAATTTCCGGCCGTGGCGGATATCGAGGTGGTAAATGCGCTCACCGCTGCGGCAAAACAGAATGGAATGACCTGGCATAGAGGTATCGTGCAGTGCAAGGATTCTTTCTACGGACAGCATGAGCCGCAGCTCATGCCGGTCGCATATGAACTGGAACAGAAATGGGAAGCCTGGCTGAGGCTGGGATGCAAGGCTTCTGAAATGGAATCGGCGGCCCTGTTTGTGGTGGCGTCCTATCTGCGCGTGCGCTGCGGTTCCGTTTTCCTGGTGGTGGCAAATCAGGAAAGAGAGAAGGCGGGACTTCCCAATCCGGTGGAACATGATACGGATGCGGCGGTGCGCACAGGAGTGGAGGCGTTCAGACGCTTGATCCGACAGGATAAGGAGGAAAAAGAGCATGCTTGAATATAAATTTGACACACAGCTTCTGATCGAAGGGGAAGGACTTTCCGAGGACGAGATCAACGATTATATCACGCAGAATATAGAAGGAGACTGCCTGCTCGCTGTGGGAGATGATGAACTCATCAAAATCCATTTCCACACCAATACCCCATGGAAAGTGCTGGAATACTGCGCTTCTCTTGGGGAGATCTATGATGTGGTGGTGGAAAACATGGAACGTCAGGCGAACGGGCAGCAGGGATAGGGCAGCAGATGCCAAAGCAGGGGGAATGATGCAGCATAAAATCAAACACTTTATTTTTCAGCTGTCCCATTATGTGGAAATTCTTGTTTCAATACTGATCATGCTGGCGATTCTGGCCACGCTTTTCTGCCTTGCCGTACAGCTCTTTCTGGAGCCAGAGGCGTTTCTGGAAATCGACAGCTTTACGGAGTTTCTCGCCAATGCCTTAAGCCTGATCGTAGGGGTGGAGTTCGTCAAGCTTTTGTGCAAGCATACGCCGGAGACGCTCATAGAAGTGCTGATGTTCGCCATAGCCAGGCAGGTGGTGGTGGAACACTGGGGAGCTGGCCAGATCCTTTTGGGGATCATCGCTATTGTCGTGCTGTTTGTGGCCAGGCGGTATCTGATCGATAGAAATGCGCAGAAGGAAGAACTCTAGGCGGAAGGAACGCAGGGCGCGAAACTGTCAAATGGCAGCGGGGGTAATGGAAAAATGACAAATGAGGAGATCTTTCAGACGGCTTTGCGGCAGTCGGCCATTGACTGCAACTGCGAGCCGGAGGATTTTTTGAAAAAAGAGAATACGATCGTCCGTTCCGTCCCCAATCCGGATGCCAGGAAATATCTGGATCTGCCGCTTCCGGCAGATCTTGTAACCTATGGAAACGGGATTGTGGCCTCGGTCAGCGGTGATTTGGAGGAAATTACACGCAGCTATATCTCCAGTTTTCCGCCGGTGCGCTGCTTTGAGACGCCCAATCTGCTGCAGTGGGATGAAGCGCTTGTACAAAAGGGAATGCGCGTTTGCTTCATGGCGGAATATTTCCTGCCGGATGTACAGAAGCTGTGCGAGTGTTCCTGCAGCTATTCTGTGAGAGTGTTGGAAGCTTCTGATTTTGCCGGCCTGTATTTGCCCGAATGGGGCAACGCCCTGTGTGAGGATAGGAAGGAGCTGGACGTGCTGGCTGTGGGGGCCTATGATGGGGAAAAGCTGGTGGGGCTGGCCGGTTGTTCGGCGGACTGCGAATCCATGTGGCAGATCGGGATCGATGTGCTGCCGGAATACAGAAGGCAGGGGATCGCATCCGCGCTCACCAGCCGCCTCGCGCTGGAGACGCTTTGGCGGGGAAAGGTGCCCTTTTACTGCGCTGCCTGGTCCAACCTGAAATCCGTGCGCAACGCGCTGCGCTGCGGGTTCCGGCCGGCCTGGGTGGAACTGACAGCTAAAAGCTGTGCCTTTGTGGAAACGATGATGAATAGGGCTTAGATGATGGACAAGAAGCCAAAGGGGCCGCTGCAATGCAGCGGCCTCTTCTCATATTTTCGTATAAAACTGGTTTTTAAAGGGAGCCATCCGCCGATTCATCCTCAATCGCAGCTTTCTGCGTATTGATCTGCCTGAATATGGACACGTCCACTTTTTCTTTTCTGTCATAGGTATAGATACCGTTCTGCTCCTGTTCCACATCGGTCAGCTGCGTATAGCAGAAGCCAAACATGCGTGGATTGGACAGCAGGGCTTCCGTAAGCCCTTTGTAGCGGGAGATGAATTCCTCTTCGGTTTTAGGCCCCTGGCCATAACCCCAGGCCTTTTCATCGGAGGCATCCATCGCCCATTTGATTCCGCCGTACTCGCTTACGAACATGGGCTGGCCTTCCTGATACTGCTGCCTGTCGCCGAGACGGTCAAAGAAAGGCCCGGTTCCGTTCTTGAAAGGCTCATAGGAGGCGGCAAAGACAGCCGGATCCTGTTCATAATCATGCACGTCGAAAATATCGGTGACCACATGATAATTGCCGCTGGTATCGATGCAGGGACGGGTGGTGTCATACTGTTTGGTAAGATGATAGGTGAGCGCCAAAAGCCCGTCTATCTGTCTGCGTCCTTCGTAGTCCCAGGTCTCGTTGAACGGGCACCAGCCAATGATGGCGGGATGGTTGAAATCCCGTTCGATCGCCTGCATCCATTCCGGAATAAAAGCCTCATAGCCGCTGTAGGAAGAATGGTCGAATCCCCAGTTGGCCATTTCGCCCCAGGCCAGATAACCCAGCCGGTCGCAGTGATAGAGGAAGCGGGGCTCGAAGACTTTCTGATGCAGGCGGGCGCCGTTGAAGCCCGCGGCCATGGAAAGACGGATATCGCCCGAGAGCGCTTCGTCTGAAGGGGCGGTATAGATGCCGTCCGGATAGAAGCCCTGATCTAGGATCAGGCGCTGGAATACGCTTTTTCCATTAATCAGGAAGCGATAGCCATCCAGCTTTACTTCCCGCATGCCGAAATAACTGCTCACCTTATCGTCGCCAAAGGAGAGAGCCAGATCATACAGCCTTCCGGCTCCGGGCTCCCACAGATGGAGTTCATCCAGGGGAAGGGTGAGGAATACGTTGCCGCAGGAGCAGAAAGCGGACGCGCTGCCGCACGCTTTGCCCTCATAGGACGCATGTGCCTCTAAGGTTCCTGTTCCTTCCACACATGCCTTGATCGTCAGGCTCTTTTCTGAAATGTTGGGATAATACCATACCTGTTTAATATAATGAACCGGAACGAATTCCAGCCATACGGTCTGCCAGATACCGGTAGTACGGGTATAGGAACAGTTGTGGGAAGCATAGCGGTCGCTTTGCTTTCCGATGGGCTGCATAGGACTTCTGGTATCATCCTGCGCATATACGGTAAGATGATTTTCTCCTGCAACACTCAACTCTGTGATGTCAAAGGAGAAAGATACATAGCCGCCCTTATGGCGTCCTGCCTCTTTTCCGTTCACGAATACGCGGCAGTCATAATCCACCGCCCCGAAATGCAGCAGGATCCGGCCTTCCTTCTGGCCTTCTGAAATGGAAAATGTGCGGTGATACCATACGGCGGGGATGAAATCCTTATAGCCGATGCCGCTCAGATCGCTTTCCGGACAGAAGGGAACGAGAATCCGCTCCTGAAAATCCGTACGTTTCTCAAATCCGCGTTCCAATCCGCTCACACTGAAGTCGAATTCAAAATCCCACGTTCCGTTCAGGTTCATCCAGTCCTTCCGGACGAACTGGGGAAAGGGATGTTCTGGTCTGGGTATGTTTCCCATGACGGTTCCTCCTTTTTTATAAGATGAATGCTAATACAGACGGACCTGTGTCTTGTCTGCTATATTCTATTTGAAGTATACTGTTATTATAATGGATATTAAATGGGGAAAATGCGCAAGAAAGTGAGGAATACAAGCATCATGGAAAAGATCATCACCTTTTTGCCCGGACAGCTTCCGGGGGAGGAACTTTTCGGGATTGAAATGACCGGAATCACCTATCCGGACAGCCGTTACCGTGTGGATCGGGAGCATTCCAATGTGCACTGCCTGGAATATGTGATACGGGGGAAGGGACAGATCTGGCTGGACGGCAGACTTTACGAACCGAAGGAAGGGGATGCCTATCTTCTTGCGGCCGGCAAAACGCATCACTATCAGGCGGATGGAAAGGAACCCTGGGAGAAGATATGGATGAATGTGAGCGGAAGCCTGAGCGATTCTCTGGTAAACGCTTATGGACTGGCGGAGCAGGTGGTTTTTCGGGACTGCCCGGTATACCCCTTGTTTCAGGAATTTCTTCATGTATGTACAGTCTATGAGAAAAACAGCAGAAAACTGGCGGAACGAACGGTGCTGCTGTTTCATGAAATCCTGCTGAATCTGGCGGAACATTCCATATTAAAGGCGGAGAATGGGGAAAGCATGAGAGGGCCGGCGCTTTGGATAAAGGAATATATAGACGGACATATATACGATAAGCTGGGCATAGAAGAACTGGCGGCGCAGGTGAACCTGTCGCCTTCCCAGATGACCAGGGTTTTTAAGAAGGCATATGGACGAAGCCCCTACGATTACATCCTTTCGAGAAAAATGGATACCGCCTGCCTGCTGCTGTCCAACACGGGAATGGCGGTCAAGGAGATCGCATATCTGCTGAATTTTGCGGACGAACACTATTTTTCCAACCTGTTTAAGCAGCGCATCGGCATGCCGCCCGGAAGATATCGTACAGAAGGATGGCAGCGCGCAGCGCACAAGGCATGAGATTCGTTTGTTCCATCAGGGCTGCCCGAACGGCTGCACGCCCATCATGCAAAAAATGAAAGGATTTTTGGAAAATGCAACTTTTGGCCCCGCTCATGCATCTAATGGTCAGAAAGGAAAAAAGAAGCATAAAAACGAGGCTGGAAAAGCGCGGCGCAGCATAACTGGCAGGAAGATGGATAAAGTGAGGGCGCAAGGGTGCGCGGATAGGAGAAAGGATGGAGAAACGAAGCAAAAAGAAGCTTTCTGAAGAAAAAGAGCGGAAGGTGGAAGAGACGCTCCTGGAGAATTACGGAAAGTATTACAGGCTTGCTTATAGCTACTGCAGAAGTGAAGCGGATGCACAGGACATCGTCCAGGAAGGCGCATACCTGGCGATCCGGAACAGCGATTCCCTGAAAAGCCTGGAATATGCGGATACCTGGATCTATCGGATCATGATAAACGAGGCACTGGGATTCCTGAGAAAGAACAAAAGAGAAACGGTGGAATGGGATGAGGCGGTGGGGAACGGACAGGACGGAGAGGAAATGCAGGAAGAACATATCAGGCGCCAGGAATTGAAAACGGCGCTGGATGCGTTGGAACCATTGGATCGGACGATCATTATCCTGCGTTTTTTTGAAGATCTGAAGCTGGAGCAGATTGCTGAGGTCACTGAGGAAAATCTTAATACCGTGAAATCCAGGCTTTACCGAGCGCTGAAGAAACTCAGGCTCCTTCTCGGGGAGGCGGCAGGATGAGCGCGGAAAAGAAAAAGAGGAACCGTTTGAATCAGAAGGAACTGTTGCCGGAGAAAAGAGCAGGAATACCAAAGGAGCAGGAAGAGGGGCCGGCGGAAGATAACCGGTGGGAAAGGAGCCGTCATATGGACGAAAACAAGCTGCTGGAGGCATTGAAAAAAGAATATATGGAAACACAAATCCCGGAAGAAGGAGTGGAGAAGATGAAAAAAAGGATGGAACAGGCAAAATGGGAAAAGGCGCATATAAAGAGGAAAAAGTGGCTCAGACGGGTTGGCGCATGTGCGGCTGCTGCAGTTGCGCTCACCATCCTGCTTCCCAACATGAATGCGGGAGTTGCCATGGCTATGGAGAAGATACCGGTTCTGGGAGGGATCGTGCGCGTGGTAACATTCGGAAGATACTCCTTTGAGGATGAAAATCATAATGCCCAGGTGGAAATCCCACAGGTGGAGATCGAAGGCGATACGACGCAGGAAGAAGTGACCGACAACCTGAATCAGGATATTGAAGACTATATCCAGCCCATCCTGGAAGAATTCCAGCAGAGCCTGGGAGAAGAAGGCAATACGGGATTGACGATTACCTATGATGTGGTTACGGATACGCCCGAATGGTTTACCCTGCGGATTAATGTGCTGGAAGTAAAGGCCAGCGGGTACCAATATGCAGAATATTACCATATTGACAAGATGACGGGACAGAGGGCAGAATTGAAAGATCTGTTCCGGACGGACGCAGATTATGTGACCGCGATCAGCGACAACATAAAGGAGCAGATGAGAGAACAGATGGCGGCGGATGAGGGAAAGATCTATTACCTGGACAGCGCCGATATGCCGGACTCGGATTTTGATGCGATTGCTGCGGATCAGGATTTCTATTTCGATGAATCCGGCCAAATCGTGATATCCTTTGACGAATATGAGGTTGCACCCGGATATATGGGAGCGGTGACCTTCACGATCCCGAAGGAAGTCACCGATCCGCTCCGGATAAACGGATAAACAACGGACACCGTACGGAAGAAGCGGCTGTTTCTAATCGGCTGCATGTAAAAAAATCTCCGGCCTGGGCGCAGTCACCATCCAGCTTTGCCTCGCCTGGGCCGCTGTCAGGAGCCTGCCTGAGATGCCTTGCCCTTCCTTTGCAGGCAAGGGCGTCTCGGGCAGGCTTCCGGCAGCGGCCCGAGCGGGGCAAGGCTGAGTTACCTATGCGCCGTTTTTTTACAGCCGGTTTTTGAAGTGCTTGCGGGGGAAATAGGTGTGTGCTATAATAAAAAAGGCAAAAAGGAGGAAGGTTCGTATGGAATTCTTACTGTTAATGGGAGGAATGCTGCTGATTATTATTGTGGCAGTGGTGGTAGCGGCTGTGAGCGCGGTGGTGTCCGGCGTTGCGGCAAGCGAGGACGAAGAAGAATAGGAATGTTTGCCTTTTGCACGGCATATTCTGCCAGAAACACGGAAAGAGGCTGCGGATGGCGGATCAGACAATTATATATTCCTCGATAGCTCAATGGTAGAGCACTCGGCTGTTAACCGAGTTGTTGCAGGTTCGAGCCCTGCTCGGGGAGCTTCGGAACGAAAGGCGGTTTGATAGGCTCCTATCAGACCGTTTTGCATATCCGGATGAAAAGGAAAAATGAAAAGGAGAGTATAGAGGATGGGCAATTTACAGGAACTGGAACCGAAGGAGGTTTTCCGGTATTTTGAAGAGATCAGCAGGATCCCGCGCGGCTCCGGAAATGTGGGGCAGATCAGCGATTACCTTGTGGATTTTGCGAAAAAGAGAGGGCTTTTTTATACACAGGATGCGGTAAAAAATGTGGTGATCATCAAGGAAGCTTCTGCCGGATATGAGGAAGAAGAGCCGATCCTGCTGCAGGGACACATGGATATGGTGGCCGTGAAGAAGCCCGACTGCCCGAAGGACATGACAAAGGAAGGACTGGATCTGAAAGTGGATGGGGACTTCCTTTATGCGGAAGGAACCAGCCTTGGCGGAGATGACGGGATCGCTGTGGCTTATGCTCTTGCGCTTCTGGATTCCCAGACGATTGAACATCCCAGGCTGGAGGTTGTCATCACGGTGGATGAGGAGACCGGGATGGAGGGCGCCAACGCCATAGATCTGTCCATGTGCCAGGCCCGCAGAATGCTGAATTTGGACAACGAAGAGGAAGGCGTGCTGCTCACCAGCTGCGCGGGCGGAGCCAGAATACATGGCACGCTTGCAGGAAAGCGGGAAAGAAGAAGCGGCCGTCTGATTGAGATTGGCATAGAAGGGCTGCTTGGAGGCCATTCGGGAGCGGAAATAGACAAAGGACGCGCGAATGCAAATGTGCTGATGGGCCGTTTGCTCCGGCTGGGCAGGAAAAAAACGGAACTGCAGATCTTGTCCGTTGAGGGGGGCAGCGCGGATAATGCGATCCCTTCCTCCTGCCATGCATCTGTGTGCGTACAGGACGCAGGCTGTGTGATACAGGCGGCAGAGGAATTGGAAGCCGCTGTGAAAAAAGAATATGCGGCGACTGATGCGGGGATTCATTTCCAAATTCAGGAGAAGGAAGAGGGAGACTGGGAAGTCTTTTCACAGGATATGACGGACAGGGCCATCCGGATCCTGTACCTTGCGCCGAACGGCATTCAAAGAATGAGCGCGGATATTCCCGGACTGGTGCAGACATCCCTTAACCTGGGCATCCTGAAAACGGAAGAGGAAAAAATTGGTTTTGACTATTCCGTACGCAGCAGCATGGGCAGTGAGAAAGAGACGATCATAGACCGCGTATGTCTTCTCCTGTCCTCCCAGGGCGCTTCTTATGAGGTCTCGGGAGAATATCCCGCCTGGGAATATCGTCAGGAATCCCCGCTCAGGGAAAAGATGGTGGCCGTATATGAGAGGCTGTATGGCCAGGCGCCCCGCATTGAGGCGATCCATGCGGGCCTGGAATGCGGCATCCTGGCAGGAAAGATTCCCGGCCTGGACTGCGTATCCATAGGACCGGATATGCGGGACATTCATACGCCCGAAGAGAAGTTGAGCATCTCTTCCACAAAGCGGGTATGGGAATATATTCTGGAAGTACTGAAGAAATAGTGGGGAAAAGACGGATGATTTTATTTCAATGCGATTATAATGAAGGCGCGCACCCCAAGATCCTGGAAAGGTTGGCGGCTGCCAATATGGAGCAGACGCCGGGCTACGGGGAGGATGCGCACTGCGCGCATGCTGCGGAACTGATCCGCAGAGCCTGCGAGGATGATACGCTGGCGGTGCATTTCCTGGTGGGAGGAACCCAGACGAACATGACGGTGATCGACGCGGCCCTGCGCCCCCATCAAGGGGTGATTGCGGCACAGAGCGGCCATATCAACGTGCATGAGACCGGCGCTGTGGAATCCCTGGGACATAAAGTGCTTGCTGTCAGCCAAAAGGACGGCAAACTGTCCGCTGCCCAGGTGGAAGAACTATGCCTGGCACATCTGCGGGATGCTTCTTTTGAGCATATGGTTCAGCCCAAGATGGTATATATATCCAATCCAACAGAGTATGGAACTTTATACAGCCGGGACGAGATGGAGGAACTCGGCAGGGTCTGCAGAAAATATGGCCTGTATCTGTTCCTGGACGGCGCACGGCTGGGATATGGACTGGCAGCCTGTGACAATGAACTGGATCTGCCTTTCCTGGCGCGCACCTGCGATGTATTTTATATTGGAGGAACCAAAGTCGGAGCCCTGTTCGGTGAAGCGGTGGTGATTTCCAATGAGGAATTGAAAACGGATTTTCGATATCTCATCAAGCAAAAAGGAGCAATGCTGGCCAAAGGATGGCTGCTGGGAATTCAGTTCGAAACTCTTTTCGAAGGGAATCTGTATCTGGAGATTTCAAAGCATGCGATCGATCTGGCGGAGAAACTGCGCAAGGCATTTGCGGATGCGGGGTATCCATTTCTGGTACAAAACCGTACAAATCAGATTTTTCCGATCCTTCCGGACGAGACGCTGAAGAGACTGGAAAAGGACTATGGATTCTGTTATCAGGAAAGAGTGGATGCACAGCACAGTGCGGTACGCTTTTGTACAAGTTGGGGGACAAAGGAGGAGAATGTGGACAGGCTGATACATGATTTGAAGGAAGGATCATGACCAGGCCTGCGACAGCATTCCTGTTATGCGGACAGGCGGCTGCTTCATCTGAAGAAGGGAGAAACTGCGCTCCCTTCTCTTTTTTTATCGTAGAAACAATATAAGGCATAACGATAAGAACTTTTTTTGCGGTAAATAGAAACATATAGTTACTAAAAAGCCATTCAGGGCACCTGTATGATATTAAGGAAATCTGGAAAAAAATGGATACAGGGGGAGATGGAATGGTGCAATCGGAAGTTCTTATCCAAATCGGAAGAAGATTATACGATCAAAGGAAGAAGATGGAGTTGACCCAGGAAGAGATGGCAGAGGTTCTTGAAATATCCGCCACTTTCTACGGAGGAATTGAAAGAGGCAGAAAGAGGATCTCCATAGAGAAAATCCTTCTCGCATATGAGCGCCTGGGATTGGATCCGACGTATCTTCTGACCGGAGAAAGACGTTCCGGAAAGCTGATGGAGGAATTTTTTCAGGATTGCCCAAAGGAAAAGCAGCCGATTCTTGAACAGATTCTGATATGCCTTGCCAAATTATGTGAATGAGCCCTTTTATCGATAGAAAGGAAGAGAGTTTATACGAAAGAGGACACGGGCAAATGAAGGAAGACAGAGAATTTTTCGAGGATTTATATGTTTCTGAGTATGAGAATATCAAGAATTATGTTCGGCGTATGGTTACGGACAGCAATGGAATTGAAGATATCGTACAAGAAACATTTATCGAAGCTTACAGAAAGGCAAACTATCTGCGGACGCACCCGAATCTTCCTGGCTGGCTTCGCCTTACCGCAAAGAATAAGGTGATGAAGTGGGAAGAAAAACAGCGGAAATACAATCTGGACTTTAATTTTATGCTGGAGAATTCCGATCTGAGCAAAAGCAGCGGCATAGATGAATTCCAAATGGCCGAAGCCTATTCCACCGTCTGCAAGATCCTGTCGAAAGAGGAACTGGCGCTGTTAAGGGATTATTACGAATATGGATATACTTCCAAGGAGTTGGCGAAACGTCTTGGAATCAGCGAGACCTGTTTCAAAGTCAGAATACTGAGAATGAAACAGAAGATCAAGAACAGCCTGCAGCTGCCGCTGCTTTTGAGTATGGGAGAACTGATCTTGGGACTGCTCAAGTTCATAGGAGATAAGATATGACAGTAAATAAGGACGATCGCAATGAAAAGTTAATAGAGGAATTGTACGAAAAGCTATGGTGGTATACCTATGACGCCAGCGAGGAGGAATTCGACGAGAAAGAAGTAGATGCCATCGTCCGCCTGCTGGACGTCCTGGAACCTCTCAAAGAAGAGACAGCCTATGAACCCGGAGCTGCCGCCGCGTTTGAACGGTTCAAGAAAAGGTATGGGCTGGAAGAGGAATTCTCGGAGGAAGAATCCGTAGAAGAGGAATCCACGGAAAAGGAATCCGTGGAAAAGGAATCCACGGAGAAAGAGACAGGAACGAACGTGGATATGGAAACGGATGCAGGAATGGAAATGGATGCCGATGTGGACACGAAGGTTGTCGGAGAGATCGGAACTGGCACAAAGGCGGATGTGGCGTCAAAAGCCGTTCAGGAAACCGGCCCAGACACCGGTATCAAGAAAAAACGGCATAGAAAGGCCGGAAAACGGAAGACAAACTGGAAGAAAATCCTCATCCGGCTCGGCGTTGGGGCTGCGGCCTGTGTTGTGCTGATGCTGACTTTGAATGTGGGGACGTATGCTTTGAGGGAGAAGTCGTTCTTTGAGGTTGTGAGAGAGGAGGCAGGGAAAACTTGGATTACGATTACTGGGAATGAGGATGAAATTACGAATTCTAATGAAAAACTAATGGAGTATTCTTCTTTGAATGAAGTAGAAGAATATTTGGGAAAGGAAATTTTAGAACCGTCATATCTTCCAGAGGGATATTCAATAAATGAAATAGTTGTAAGAACTTTTGAGCCAGTAAAAATTGTAACAATAAAATACTATAATGAAGAACATTTTATAGAAATTGAGATTGATGTATATCCTCCATCTTATGAAAAAGAAATTATTCAATATGATGAATCTTGGGAATTTTTGAAGAAAGATGAAGTTGGATATAATGCGCAGTATTATATGAAAGAAAATACAATAGAAGCTTTTTTTACATATGATGAAAGTGTGTATTACATTTCATCTAATGAGGAGCTTAACGTTATTGAAGAAGTGATTAGAGAATTGAAATAAAAAGATATTTTTTGAGGGTTAGAAACGAAGAGTTTTTAACCCTCAAAAAAATATCTAAATAGAAATATTTCCTGTGCTCAAATAGTAACTTTCCTTTGACATAAGAGAATAAATAAATGGAATTCACTAAAAGGGAATAATTATGCAAAGGAGAGTAGGGGAATGAAAAGAGCATTACAAACAGTATGTATATTGACTTTGGTAGTATGTTTGATTCAGAACAGCAGTATATCTATAATGGCTGCAGAAAAGAATATTGTAGAAGTTCCGAGCACTATTATAGAAATTGTACCTTCTGAAAATGAAGATGTTTCTGTACAGGCAACAGCGTCACTTTCAGCCTGTACATTTGGTATTGGGATTAGAGATAATGGAGTTGGACTGACTCTTATTACCCGAGCGACTGCAAATGCCAGCGAAATAGGAGTAAAAGATATTGTTATACAGGAGAAAACATTATTTGGATGGAGAGATATTGATGTGGACAAACAGTATACAAATAATTCAGATATGTTTTCAGGTGGTGTAGTATTAACTAGTGCAGAAAAAGGAAAAACTTATCGTGCACATGGAACCCACTACGCAATTATAAATGGTAAAGAATACACTTTATATGCTGAGTCATCTGAGTTGACCTATAACTAAATGAAAGCATTTCCCTGAAGTGAATTCTACCAATATATTTGAAAAGCTTTCCTGGTTCGCATTGTAGAAAAGGAAAGCTTTTCATATATATTTTTGTGAATAATTTGAAAGTTTGATAGGGCTTTGATAAAATAACTTGTAAAAGGTTAGGATAAATATATACAAAATTGTATAAAAGCTTGTTAGGAAAAGCAGGAACAAAATAGAACTAAATGTTCAGAATTATCTTTCCAAAATAGAAACAGTATATTCAATATCTATGACCTGAGAGCATTGATTCTGGAGAATATAAAACTCTGATTCATCCACGGTTATTTATCTGTATAATAGCAATTTTTTATTTCCTGTGAATGTTAGTTGTTTTCATTAATTTTAAGATAGATACTAAGAAAGAACACGAGGCTCAGCATGAAACCCAACTTTTTAGTTTTTGTCACAGATCAGCACAGGGCTGACTGGCTTTCCTGTATGGGAAATTCCATTTTGCATACTCCGAATATTGATCGGATTGCAGAGGAAGGCGTGCTATTTGAACAAGCCTACTGCAATACGCCTTTGTGCATGCCTTCTCGTGCCACGATGTGGACAGGCCTGCCTTCCAGTGTGCACAGCGCGCGGACCAATGGGGTGGATTTGGATGATAAATATCCTGTACTGCCCAAGATTCTGCATGATAATGGCTATCGCACTGTTTCTGTGGGAAAAATTCATCTGAAAGCATGGCATATGTCGCCTGAACGCGGCAACAGGAATATTACAGAATATGATCCGGCGATTCTCCCCGAATGTGAAACCGTATGGAATGAAGGAAAATGTACGAAGCTCCCGGAGGGCATGTGGGGATTGGATTCTGTCCATTTTCTTGGGGGACATGGTAATTACTGCTTTGGGGAATACATGCAGTGGCTTCAAAGAGAATATCCGAAGGTCTATCAGGAACTTCGGGAGAAAAAGAGCGCAAAAGAGACCACGGGAAAGGCGGATAACTATTACTCCATAGTGCCTTTGAAACTGCATTATAATGAATGGATTGCAAACCATACGATCGAAGAACTGAAGAAAATGCCGGAGGAACAGCCATTTTTCATGTGGTGTTCTTTTCCGGATCCCCATTTCCCTTTTGGCCCTCCCGCTCCTTATTATGACAGATACCGGCCGGAAGAAATGCCGGATCCTATCGCATGGGAAGATGACAGGGCAAAAATGAATGAACTCTACCATGTGGAATACTATGAAGAACGCGGAGAAGAATCCATTGATGGAGGGCCGTGTGCTTATACATTAGAACAGATCAAAGAAACAAAGGCGCTGGCCTGGGGAATGGTTCAGCATGTGGACGACTGCGTGGGCAGGGTGATGCAATACCTGGAACAATCCGGGAAAAAGGAAAATACAGTGGTCATCTTTCTCGCCGATCACGGGGAACTGATGGGAGACCACGGTATGTATTGTAAAGGGCCGTTTCATTATGAAGGATTGCTGCATGTGCCGATGGCGATGTCCTGGCCGGGGCATTTCGCGGAGAGCAAAAAGACGAAAGCGCTTGTCTCCATACTGGATTTTATGCCTACAATTCTGGAACTGGCAGGCATAGAATATCCCTGCGGGCCGGTTAAGCCGTGGGAAGGACCTTTTGAAGGAAAAGAGCTCTATACGGAATCGCCTTTGCCTGGCAAATCCCTTGTGCCGTTGCTGGAAGGGAGGAAAGAAGAGCTGCAGGAAAGTATTTTGGTGGAAGATGATGATGATATCAGAAAGGTAAATATAAGAACGCTGATCACCAAAGACTATAAAATTACCGTCTACAGCGACAGAACGTATGGAGAACTGTTTGATCGAAAGAATGACCCGGAAGAACGCAATAATCTTTGGGATGATGAACAGATGAAAGAAGTCAAGCAGGAAATGATCTGGAAATTGATGCAGAAAATGCTGGCGAATCAGGATCGGACGACGAGACGGATCGGGATCGCATAAAAGTTGCCAAAAGAGACATAAAAGATTCTAAAAAAGAGGTTGACAGATCCCTTAGAATTTTGTATACTAACATTCGTCGGTGATTTCCAAAAAGAAATGATCACGAATGTTATAAATCGGGGTGTGGCTCAGGTGGTAGAGCGCTACTTTAGGGAAGTAGAGGCCGCAAGTTCAAGTCTTGTCACTCCGATGCAAAGCCTGCATGAAGATGCAGGCTTTTTTCCATTTGATAGGAAATCTCATTTCCTATCGAAGGAAAAAAACATGGATGCGTATTCGCGCGCGAGCAATCGAAGGTTGCTGGGTAAATGTTGCCTGATGGCAACCGCGTTTGGCGCGAGAGTGGGCCTTGGTGCACACTTTTTATTAGAGAAGAAATTCGTTTTTTTTACTGTACAGGCAAAACAGTATACGAATTCTGTGCTGGGGCGTTTTTTTGAAAGGAAGGGTGGAAATGAGAGTATTATTCATTGGGAACAGTCATACTTACTTCAATGACATGCCGAATATGTTTGCCGAACTGGCGAGAAAAGAAGGGGTTGCTTGTGAGGTCACAATGCTGGCACATGGGGGATGGTATCTGGAACAGCATCAGGCAGAGCCGGAAACCCGCTTCAATATTTTGTATGGACATTATGATTATGTAGTGCTGCAGGAGCACGCGCACCCATTTGGGCCTGCGGAGAAGATGTGGAACGCTGCGGAAGCGATCAACACCTGGATTCGGGAAGCGGGAAGCGTTCCGGTCTGCTACATGACCTGGGCCCAAAAGGACGCAGAGGATCAGCAGAAACCGATGACGGATGCATATGGCAGAATGGCGGATAAACTGAACGCCATCCTTGCTCCTGTGGGAGAAGAGTGGTGGAAGTACATTCATGAACACCCGGAGACAGAGATGTATGCAGCCGATGGGGCACATGCTTCTTTGGAGGGCTCATTGCTTGCCGCACAGGTGATCTGGAGAGAGATAAAAAAACACAGAGACAATATTGTTCGTAATGAGAAATGAATCAGTGAAAGATACGGCGCCGCTGCGCATAGCAGGGCGCCTATATTTTCAAGGTGCCTCTATTTTAAAAATAGCCCGGAAAGCCGCTGTTTTCACGGTTTTCCGGGCAAAAAAATAAAGCAGATAGCGGGAATCGAACCCGTCTCTCCAGCTTGGGAAGCTAGCGTTCTACCGATGAACTATATCTGCATGTACTGAAGTATAGCATAAATCATTCGGTTTGAAAAGGGGTAATTTTTCTTTTTGAGAAAGTCCTGTTATGGTTCCGTTTCCAGCTGTCATTTGGCCCTGTGACGCCTGAACCGATGGCGGTCGCGTAATGCCGAAAGGAGGCAGACGCCAGGATAAAACAGCAGATCATGATCCTGCGCTTTTGGGTTGTTTTCGGCAGCATAAGCTGGTTACAGCGCAGCGCTTTGCACGGTGCGCAGCACCTGCAGAACGCCGTCATTCAGGTTTGTATCCGCGTGAAAGCGGCAAAGTTTTTGAATCTCTTCCCGCGCGTTGCCAATGGCATAGCTGTATTCCGCCCGAAGGAGCATTCCGGCGTCGTTCATATTATCGCCAAAAGCCATTGTTTCGGAAGGGAGGATGCCATGCTGGTTTTGAAACTCAGAGACGGCGATGCCTTTATCCGCGTTGATCGGTGAGAAATTGACCCACTGCTTGCCGGAGCAGACGACCTGGAGTTCTTTGTGCCCATACCATTTCTGATAGAGCCCCTGCCCGGCAATCTCCTCTGCGGCTGTGGGATGATAGAGTTCCACGCCGAGAATCCCTTCTTTTTCCGGCAGATCTTCCGGCATACGATCCAACTTTTCAATTTCAAGCTGGTACCCTTCCGTCAGCCAACGGTACAATTCCTCCGCGTCTTTGTCCACATAGCCGCAGTTAAGGCCTGACACATAGGTGGTGCAGCCCGGAAGCGCTTCTATCTCACGAATGATTTTGAATGCCAGTTCCCGTCTGATCGTATAACAGTCAAGAAGCTTTCCTCTGTAAATAGTACGGGCCCCGTTATCACAGATAAAAAGTATATCATCCAGCACAGGGGCGAACAGCTTTTCCAGGCTGGAATAGGAACGGCCGGATACGGCGGCAAACAGAATGCCCGCATCTTTCAGACGCCGGATTTGATCGAAATATTCAGGATTCAGATCATGACCTCCGTCCGGAACGAGCGTACCATCCACGTCGGAGCAGATTAATTTGAGCATGCGAAGGCCTCCTTCTGCCATCACGGCGGCGAAACACAAGCAACACAACTATTGCCATTTTACCCAGAAAGGATGCCTGCGTCAAGAAAATGCAGAATCAAGGCAAGTGGCCGTATGCAGAATCAGGGCTAACAGCCACAGCGGCAGATGCAGGATGTGCCCGTCCCGTGTAAAGGAATGGAATATCGCAAACCGGGAACATAGAAACCGGGAATACTATTTTTCTTTATTCACGGGATATGTTATGATGGGAATATCAAACAAAGGAGGAGGGATCCGCTTGCAGGATTTCAGAATGGAAACCTTTCTGGCGGTTTGCCGGAATCTGAACTATACGAAGGCGGCCGAGGAATTGTGCATTACGCAGCCCGCAGTGTCCCAGCATATCAGACATCTGGAAGAGTACTATGGAACCCGGCTGTTTGTCAGCGAAGGAAAGAAAATGGTGCTGACGGAGGCAGGAAAGATGCTGCTCTGTGCCGGCCTTACCATGCAGCACGACGAGCAGGTACTGCGGGAACGCATGAGGAGCTCCAAAACGGAAGGGCGCAGCCTGAAGATCGGCGCTACCAGAACGATCGGAGAGTATGTTCTTCCTGCCATGCTGGATGATTTTCTGGAAAAAAATCCTGAAACCATTCTCCAGGTCACAGTGGGAAACACGAGCAGGCTGCTTGAACGGATAGATAGAGGAGAATTGGATTTTGCGCTGGTAGAAGGGTATTTCTCCAGAAATGATTATGACTACCAGATCTATTCAACGGAACGTTATATCGCGGTTGCCGGAAATGGATATGCTTTTCACCAGGGAAAGGGCAAACATGCGCCGGAAAGGCTGGAAGAATTGTTGTCAGAACCCCTTCTGACAAGAGAAGAGGGAAGCGGCAGCAGGGAGATCCTGGAACGGGTTCTGGAAGGAAAGAATCTCGTGCTGGACGATTTTGTGCGCCTGCATGTGATCAATAATCTTCAGGTCATCAAACACCTGGTAAAGAAAAAGAAAGGAATCACCTTTCTATATGAAGCTGCTGTATCCAAGGAACTGCAGGAGGGCAGCCTTTACCAGATTCAATTAGCGGATTGTCAGGTAGAACATGATTTCTATTTCGTCTGGAGGAAAGGGAGCGTTTTCGGGGCTGAATATCAGGAGATTTTTACCCGGTTAAAGGAATATAGGGATGGAGAATAAAAGAATAATGCACGAGGGAAAAGGCATACAGGAGAAAAAGTGTATACATGAGAAAAAATGCGGAGGCTGCCAGTATCTGCATTTAAGCTATGCCGGACAACTGGAAAAAAAGGAAAGAATGGTTCGCAAGGCGCTGTCCGGCTGTCCGGAACTGAAAGGGCATTTCATGCCGATTATCGGGATGGAGGAACCCTGGCATTACAGAAATAAGGTGACGGCCGTCTTTGCGCGCGATAAGGCGGGCAATCCGGTTTCCGGCGTCTATGAGGAAGGTACACACAGAGTGCTTCCGGTGGAAAGCTGTCTGATAGAAGATGAACTGGCCGACCGGATCATCGGAACAATACGCGGTATGCTTCGTTCTTTTAAGATCAAGGTCTATGATGAGGATACAGGATATGGACTGCTGAGGTATGTTCTGGTGAGAAGGGCATTCGCAACAGGCCAAGTGCTGGTCGTATTGGTAACGAGCTCCCCCGTATTTCCGTCAAAACGAAATTTTACGCAGGCTCTGTTAAAGGCGCATCCCGAGATCACAACGGTGGTGCAGAATATCAATACCAGAAGCGACAGCCTGATCCTGGGAGAACGTCAGCAGATCCTGTATGGAAAAGGATATATTGAAGATGTGCTCTGCGGCTGCAGATTCCGTATATCCGCCGCATCTTTTTACCAGGTGAATTCCATACAGACACAGAAACTATACGAAAGGGCGATAGAACTGGCGGGCCTGTCCGGAAAGGAACGGGTGATCGATGCTTACTGCGGGATCGGAACCATCGGATTGGTAGCAGCTTCCCGGGCTAAAAGCGTGATTTCCGTAGAGCTAAATCCCGATGCGGTTCGGGATGCGATCGCAAACGCAAAGCTGAACGGGATCAAGAACGTGCGTTTTTACCGGGCGGATGCAGGAGAATTCCTGTCCCAGATGGCAGATGCAGGAGAACAGGCAGACGTGCTTTTCCTCGACCCTCCGCGAAGCGGAAGCACGGAGACCTTCTTACAGTCCGCCGCAAAACTGGGCCCGAAGCGGATCGTCTATATTTCATGCAATCCCGTGACCCTTGGAAGGGATGTGGCGGTGCTGCGGAAGCTGGGATATGAAGCGAAGGAGGCTGGGGCGGTGGATATGTTTCCTTGGAGTGGGCATGTGGAGACTGTGTGCCTCTTGGGCAAACGAAAACCTGACACTACGGTAAAGATCGGTATAGATATGGAAGATTATCGCAGAATCAGGGATAAGCAAAAAGCGGAATAAAAGCCTATCTGCCATTGAAAATAGTATACGGAATCGAAGTTGAGAAGCTGTTGATGCGTTAGAGAACAACGTGTCAGCAGCTTTTTTGCGTTGGGTGCGTGGTCGAAACTTCGAGGAGGTGATGCCCTTGGGCAGAGAGAATTAAAAAATGGTGATGGAGGCAAGTCTGTAATAATTCTAAGGTCTGATCAAATCTGAAAGGAGTCAATTCTATGGCAAAGAAGAGTGTAAGAAATATGAAGGTCTGTGGACAGAGCGGTTATCAGTATAAGACGATCCCGTCTATCATGCTGAAGGGACAGTGGCTGAAGGACTGGGGATTTGAGATTGATGATGCGATTGTGGTGAAGTGTGAGGATGGGAAACTGGTGATTTCCAAGGCTGAAGCCGATGAGCAGCAGGCGATCACCGGAGTGAGCCAGATGGTTGCGGAAGGCGTGAAGAAATACGGAAACTGAGAATGATAAGAAAATCAGAGTCAAAGGAGGCAATGAAGATATGGGTAAGATTATGATGTGCGGATCATTTAAAGGGGGAGTTGGCAAGACGGCCAGCTCCTGGAATCTGGCGTATTGTCTGGCAGAGATGGGGAAGAAGGTTCTGGCTGTAGATTTTGACAGCCAGGCTAACCTTTCCACCTGTTTTGGAATTGCGGATCCGGCGACGGTACCGTTGACTATCGGGCATCTGATGATGAGTCAGCTGGAAGATGAAGAACTGCCGGAACCGGCAGAGTTTATTCAGAAAAGAAATGGTGTGGATTTTATCCCGTCATCCATGGTGCTGTCTGCTGTGGACAGCAGGCTTCGGATGGAGATGGGGGCAGAGAAGATGCTGGCGGGTATCCTGGAGCCGCTCGGGGATCGGTATGACTTTGTGATAGTGGATACATGTCCTTCGTTGGGATCGTTGACCATCAATGCGCTGGCTGCAGCAGATGAAGTGATGATTACCGTCAATCCGCAGCTCCTAGCTATGATGGGGCTTCAGGATTTTATCCGGACAGTAAAGAAAGTACGGAACCGGCTGAATGAAAGACTCCGGATTGCAGGTATTTTGTTGGCAATGTGTGATGCCAGAACAAATCTCTGCAAGGTGATTACGGAACAGGTGGTGGAAGCGTTTGAAGGACAGATCCGGATTTTTGAGAGCGTGATCCCGAATACGGTCAAGGTGGGAGAGTCTATTTATTACAGTAAGCCGTTGGTGGAATATGCGCCGGGAAGCAAGGTGTGTGAAATGTACCGGAGCCTGGCGAGGGAGGTGGCAGGTTATGAAGGCGAATAGCCCGAAACGGAAGGTATTCCAGGATGCCTTGGATTTGCTGACGGAGGACATGGCAGTAGATAAGGCGGTATCTGAAAATGGTATTCTGCAGATTGCTATTGATAAGATCACGCCGTTTCATGACCATCCTTTCCGGTTGTATGAGGGAGAACGCCTGGATGATATGGTGCAGAGCATCCGGGTGCATGGAGTCCTGAATCCGGTGATCGTAAGACGTACAAAAAAGGGATTTGAGATGCTGGCCGGACATAACCGGGCAAATGCTGCCGAACTGGCGGGATTGAAGGAGATTCCTGCTATCGTGAAGGATAAGCTGACAGAGGAAGAGGCGTATGTTTATGTGATCGAGACGAACCTGATCCAGCGGTCCTTTACAGATCTCCTGCCGTCAGAAAAGGCGGCAGTGTTGAAGGAACGGCATGAGAAGATTTCCTGTCAGGGGAAACGGAATGATATTCTGAAAGAGATTGCTGCTCTGGAAGGCGCATCACAGAAATCAACTTGTGGTCACAGTGACCACAAGTTGAGGAGCAGGGATAGCGTTGGAAAGGAATATGAGCTGTCAGGAAGTTCTGTTTCCCGGCTGATTCGCCTGAATCATCTGATTCCGGAGTTTAAGGAACAGGTGGATGATGGAAGGCTGCCCTTTATGGCGGCGGTCCATCTGTCCTATCTGAATGAAGAAGAGCAGGACCTGATCTGTCAGGTTGCGGAGCAGGAAGGCAAGAAGATTCGCCCTAAGCAGGCGGAGCAGCTCCGGAAACAGAACGGGAAGATTGACCGGGAGGCAGCGGAGAATGTATTCCGATGCCCCGAGAAATCCAGGGCTGAGAAGAAGACAGTCAGGATATGGATTGACGCAGGAGTTTACAATACGTATCTGGCGGATGTTGGAGAAGCGGATATTTCTGAAATCATGGAGAAAGCATTGAAAATGTATTTTGGAAAGGCGGTGTGAAGTGTTTTAAGAGAGGGAATTAAAAGGATTGGATCGGGGCTATTTTAACATTATTATGGCAAATGACTATGATCTGACATTGATGAGCAAAAATACCGGCCACTACTGGTATTTACATAATCCGGAGTATCCGGAAGAAGGAACGGTGATCATATTTCATCGTCATAATGGACAGCTGCCGTATCATCTGCACAGTAAAAGCAGCACGCTGAGCCGGGCGGTAAAGCAGATCAAAGCCCATGACGCGTTCCAGTTGAACGGCCGGCGGCCGGTCCGCAGATGATGAAGTATTAGCAGACAGCACTGCAGGAGATGCCTGAGGTGCTGTCTGATTTTATGCCTGATATTGAGAAAAGTAAGTCTTTAATTTCATATCTTGTTATCGCTTTTAGCTGATGTTCATTCTTGAGAAACTAAAGATTATTCGTTGTGAAAATTGAGGAGCTGTGATATACTGAAAATTGATTGATAAATTAGTTCCTGTAAAAGAATTTGAAGATGACGGACATGAGGTGTACGGCATGAAAATAAGCTATAAAAAATTATGGAAGCAGCTGATCGATGAAGATATGATGAAGAAAGATCTGCAGCAGAAAGCGGGGATCAGCTGGGCTACGATGACAAAAATGTCTAAGGGCGAAGTGGTAAGCACGGAAGTGTTGATGAAGGTCTGCAAGGTGCTCCACTGTGATGTCGGTGACATTGTAGAGTTTATTGATGATGGGGAAGTATCCGAACGGGGGAAGAATTAGACGGGTATCCGTATTTTAGGACAGCATATTTGATAGGATTTAGTAGAGTGGGAAGGAGGTTCTGAAGATGAGTGATAGAAACGCATCTGCATCCGCTTTTGGCTGGGATTTTCAAACTAACTCTGCAATACTCCTTATGTTGGAAAATATAAAGGACGCTAAGCGTGTTCGCGTTGAGGGCGCTGATGAAGATATAGAAATTACTCTTCAGGATCAAACGAAGCTTTATGCGCAAGCGAAGGCAGTTGAAAAGCCAGATGACACTTCGCATGTTATTGATAAACTTACTAAGGCGCTGGAGACTCTAAGCGATGCTGCGAAAAAGGGTGATGGAAGTCTGTTTACGTATGTAACTAACTCATCAAATCCCTTTAACAATCAGAGGACATTAAGCTACTTCACAGGAAGAACGCATTTGGATTTTGATGAACTGCCGACTGCTGCTCAAAAGAAAATAAATGAGATCATTCAAAATAACGGGTACACGGCTCTTGATGTTCATAAGTTGGACGTTCGTGTGATTCCGTTCTATGGGAATGATCTAAAGAACCGTTATAAAGAAATCCAGGCTTGTGTAAATGAGTTCCTTACTGAAGTGAACGTGGATGTGCAGGGTATAAACACAGAGATAATGGAAATATGGCAGAAGAATCTTTTTCAGAATGCCACACAGAGCGATACAGCTATCTCCATATCAAAAGAGAAAATGATATGGCCGCTTATTGTTCTGGTTGTTGATAAGACTGCAGCAAATGATTATAAAAAGGATTTCAATGATGACGAAATCGGAGAAATTGAACGGAAATATAAAATGATCATTAATCAGAATACAATGAGTTATGACATGATTTCCCGAGTTTTGTCTGATCACAGAAAGTCAAAAAAAGCACAGAAACAGTTTGTGGCTGATCACTGGAATGATTATCTGGATATAGTACATACGATAGACGCTGATGATGACACAAAGGAGTCTCTCGTGAAAATCATCCTTTATCGGATACTGACTCAGAGACAGTATATCCGGGATATAAAGAGAGGGGCTAATCTATGAGATTTATAGAATTTACTTTGAAAGAGGGATTCTGCCAGAAGACTGTTGAGTTTTCTGGGATTGCAAATATCATTTATAGCCAAAAGAATAGCGCAGGAAAGACGACATTCCTAAGGGCAATATTTTATGCACTTGGATATCCGATTCCGAGTACTAAAGGAATTAAGTTTGATGATATGGAGTTCTGGCTTATTGTTGAAAGTAATGGAAATCAGTATCAGCTATATCGATATAATTCCTATCTGTCGCTTGATGATGGACAGAATCAGATAGATTATTCTTTACCGACAGATTTCTATGAGATTCATACTAAGTTGACTGGATGTAATAATAAAGATATCTTGGATAATCTTTTGGGCGCATCCTATATGGATCAGGAAAAAGGTTGGACTTTGTTAAACCGGGGAAAGGTTATAGGAAATATATCCTTTAACATAGAAGCACTTGTTCGAGGATTGGGAGGAAAAGAGTGTGTTGAAGAACTGCAACAGTTAGAGGCGGTAAAACGTCAGCAGAAAAAATATGAATATATGCACTCTGTCGCTGAATATCAAGAGGCAATTCATGAGGCGGGGGAAGATATAGAGTATGATGCGCCGGATGAGGTTATAGATCGCCGTCTTGAAGTTTTAAGAGCCGAGAGAGAACCTATCTCAGATGAACTGAAACAGATAAAGAGCATTCTCCGAAAGAATAAAGTGCTGGTAGAATACATTGCTGATATGAAGCTAACAGTTCAATCCAGTTCAGGGGAAGAGGTACCGGTTACCAAAGATACGTTGGTGGGATTTACAGATAACAACGAGCTTTTGACCGCGCGTAGAGAAATGTTGGCAGCAGAATTGGAAAATATTAACAGGCAGATTGCATCATTAGAAAAACAGAAGGGAAAAGAAGAACAGCTCTTTAATGTCCAGACAGCAATAGAAGCGTTTGATTCAGATATAAAGAAAATCAGTGTAGACGCCATTGCAACACAGAGAATTATTGATCAGTTGAAAAGAGAACGCCAGAAGCTACAGGAACGGATTCGTTCTATGACTAAGCAGAATAACGGGGTGGTTTTGGAGCTTCATAATTGCATCAGTGCATATGCGAAAGAGCTTGATGTCAGCGAGACCTATGTGTCACCAAACAAAGATTACATTTTTACAAATGATCTGAAATCATTGTCCGGGACGATTCTGCATAAGATTGTGTTTTCTTTCAAATTGGCTTATATCAAGCTGATAAAAGAGAAAACGGGTATTATTCTTCCGATTGTGTGGGATTCTCCTACGGGAAGAGAAGTGATGCATAGTACAGTTGAAAAAATGCTGAAGATTGTTCAGAGGGATTTTTCGGATCATCAGTTGATAGTTGCTTCAATTTATGATTATGACTTGAGAGATAAGAAAACAATAGAGTTTAAGGATAGGCTGTTCAGTTCTACAGATATTATGTCTGTGAATTGATGAGTAGACCTGGAAAGAAAAAGATATGACTGAGATAAATAGTAGCCCTTACAAAGGATCTGCGCAGATCACCAGAGAACAGTTCTTGTTCTATGAGATGAGGACAACTGCGAAGCTTATATGTGAGGGACTTGAAGATAATGAGATCATAGACCGCATAGTAGAGGATAACCTTTTCCAGTATCCAACGGAGAAGTCCATTCGTCGGATGGCAAAAGCTTGCATTGTGAGATTGAAGGGGATATGTGATATAGATCTGGTCGAAGCGGTAGCGTCGCAATCATCGGAGACAGCAAAGCAAATCTGTTTATATGCGATGATGAAACAGTATCGTTTGGTATGGGATTTTATGATCACGGTGATCGGTGAGAAATACCGGATGCAGAATTTCTCCTTCGGCCAGATGGATGTGAATGTGTTTTTCATGCAGCTTCAGGAACAGGATGATTATGTGGCCGGATGGAGTGAGAGTACGATGAAGAAAATCCGGCAGATTTTGATCCGGGTGCTTGCGGAGAATGAGTATCTGGATGACATCAAGGCGGATCATATCAATCCGGTATGGCTGAATCCAGTGCTGGAGAATGCCATAAGAAGCAACAACGACGACAGAGCACTGGCGGCGTTCAACTGCTTTTCATAGGAGGCGAACATGAACAACATAAACGAAAGATTGGATAATCTGAAATTAGAGATACAGAAGCCGGAGTTCCTGGAAGGTAAGGGACTCAGCAATGAGGTGAATATTCGTATTTTCTGTTATGATGCCCAGGATGAGATGATTGTCCGGCATTTTACGGAGCAGCTGATTGTAGACCAGTCGCTGGACTGCCATTTGATTGAGCGAAATCTGTACAAGGTATTCTTGTCTATCTGTGATGATAAGCGTATCACGGAAAAGGCAGTGCAGATGGAAGAAAAGAAAGGAAAAGAGTTCCTGTTCCATAATCTGCAGAAGTTTGCCAATAATAAGAGCTTTGTGGAGAAGATGCAGTATGAACCGCATGAGCCGGGGGATGTGCTGCTTCTGACCGGTGTGGGAGAGGTTTTTCCGTTTATGAGGATCCATTCCCTTCTGGAAGCATTGCAGCCTGAATTTCCGGATATTCCGATTCTGGTGATGTATCCGGGAAAATATGACGGAAGATTTGTGCGTTTGTTCGATAAGCTGGAACCGAATCCATATTACCGCGCATTCAATATTATTGGAATCGACGGTTCCAACCATCATGTATTGTAGGAGGTGCTGACAAATGAGAATACAGGAAATGTTTTATGACGACATCGACCGTAAGATCAATGGCGTTGTTAAGGTAGACCAGGATGCCGCTGATGTACTGAAGCAGGAAGTTAAGGAATATGTCATCACCCGGGATATCCGTAAGCACATGATTACCTTTTTCAATAATTATGCCGAATCTTTTCGGGAGCCAACGGCGGATGTAGGTGTGTGGATCTCCGGATTTTTCGGAAGTGGTAAATCTCATTTCCTGAAAATGCTGTCATACCTTCTGGAAAACAAGGAAGTGGATGGAAAGAAGGTCGAGGATTATTTCCGTGAGAAGTTTGATGATGAGGCGACTTTCATGCAGATCGCAAGCGCGATCCGCGGAGAAACCGACACGATCCTGTTCAATATAGATATCGAGGGATCCATCAATAAGGATAAAACTGCTGTTCTGCGTGTATTCGCAAAGATGTTTTACAACTATCTGGGCTTTTATGGCGAGAACCTGAAGTGCGCGAAGATGGAACAGTTTATTGATAAGAAGGGGAAGACGGAAGAGTTCCGCAGAGTATTTGAAGAAAAGAACGGTTCCCCATGGGTAGAATCCCGGGATGCCTTCGCATTCTTCGAGGATGATGTGGTAGATACTCTGGTTGAAGTGCTGGGCATGAGCGAGACCGCCGCTCATAACTGGTTTGACGGCACGGAGACCGTTGAGACTTCCATTGCTCAGCTTGTATCCGAGATGAAGGAATATGTGGATACCAAGCCAAAAAATTTCAGACTGCTGTTTATGATCGATGAGGTTGGCCAGTATGTGGGCGACAGCATTGATCTGCTGATGAACCTGCAGTCGCTTGTGGAGAAGATCGGAAGCGAGTGCAACGGAAAGATCTGGGTGATATGTACCGGACAGGAAGCAATCGATGAGATCATCAAGACCAGACAGGATCAGTTCTCACGGATCCAGGCAAGATTCAAGACCAGGCTTTCCCTGACTTCTTCCTCTGCAGATGAAGTGATCCAGAAGCGTATCCTCAGAAAGAAGGATGAGGTAACACCGCAGCTGGAACAGGTATATGATGAGAATGATTCCGTACTGAGAAATCTGTTCAGTTTTAATTATTCTGCCGGTGATGCGGTTTTGGATATTAAAGGTTTTAATGGTCCGGGAGAGTTTGCAAGGGACTTTCCGTTCGTACCGTATCAGTTCATCATTATGCAGAAGGTATTTGCCGAGATCCGCAAACACGGCAATTCCGGAAAGCATCTGTCCGGCGGTGAACGTTCCATGCTGTCCGGATTCCAGGAAGCGGCACAGAAGATCGAGGATAAGGACGAGTTCGCTCTGGCACCGTTCTATCTCTTCTATGATACGGTTCACACATTCCTTGACAGTTCTATCCGCCGGGTGATCGAGCGCTGCCAAAAGGCGGCTGACACGAATGCCGGAATTGAGCAGCAGGATGTGGCTGTGCTGAAGCTTTTATATCTGGTTCGCTACATCGACGATATCAAGGCGAATCTGGATAATATCGTTATCCTGATGGCGGATGATATCCGCATGGATAAGATCATCATGAGGGAACAGGTGAGAGGATCCCTTGACCGCCTGATGAGCCAGAACTATATCGGACGCACGGGCGATACTTATAACTTCCTGACGGATGAAGAACAGGATATTCAGAGAGAAATCAAGAATACGCCGGTTGATACCGCGGCGATCGTGGAGCGTATCGCACATATGGTATTCGGCGATATTTATACAACAAAGAAGTTCCGCTATGGCAAGTATGATTTTGCCTTTGACCAGATGGTGGATCATACCACGGTCGGAGCGGTGACAGGCGGCATGAGGCTGAAGATCATGACCGTGGCAGCGGATCCTGATGAGAAAGCAGAGCTTCGTCTGATGACAGAGTCCGCAGGCCAGTCTATTGTGGTACTGGCTGATACGCCGTATTATGAGTCGCTGGAAAATGCAATGAAGATCCGCAAGTATGTGAAGCAGAGAAATGTGGCCCAGCTTCCAAAGACCGTAAGAGACATCATTGCGAATTATCAGAGTGAAGCCGATAAATATGAGCAATCCGCACAGACGGATCTGGCAGACGCCATAACCAATGCGCAGTTCTATGTGGACGGTGAGAAGATTGAGATCAAGGCAGCAGCCGTTTCTTCAAAGGAAGAGGATCCGGTAAAGAGAGATTATGAAATCAAAAAGGGCAAGGCGAAGAGTGTCATTGACCAGTCCCTCGATTATCTGGTGTCCCATGTGTACAGTGATCTGGATCTGATCGTGGAGAACGCTGAATCGGATGCAGATATCCTGGCGCTTCTGACCGGCGCTGTCACGATGCTTCCGGGAACGGAGCCGAACAGGGATGCTGCTGCCAAGGTGGAAGAATATCTGGAAATGCAGGATCGCAAGCACTTACCGACTTCCATGGCGGATGTTCAGAAAAGATACCAGGCGATCCCTTATGGATGGCGTGAGATCGATATTGCGGCTGTCGTGGCGCTTCTGATCGTAGGGCAGAAAGTGACGATCAAGTATGCCGGTTCCACGGTGCAGCCGAATAATCCGAAGCTTCCGGACATGCTGAGAAAGAAGAGCGAGATCGGAAAGACGCAGATTTCCAAGAGACAGGTGGTATCCGCAACAAGAATGAAGGCGGTCAAAGATTTTCTGCGGGATTACTTTAATCTCATGGATGTGCCTGCGGATGAAGACGGTCTGATTCAGTTTATCATTGATAAGTTTGAAGGCCTGCAGAAGCACTATGAAGATCTTCTGGCAAAATACGAGGGTCATAAGTATCCGGACAGGAATGTGGTCAGCAATGCACTTCAGATTATAAAAGATGTGCTGTCACAGCAGAAGGATAACGTGGCTCTGATCGAGCGTGTCCTTCAGCGGGAAGATAATCTGTATGATGTGCAGGACGCTATGCAGAATGTGGAAGCCTTCTTCAAGACACAGATTTCTGTATTCGATACAGCAGTGAAGTTTGAGCAGGATCTGAGGAATGACCTGGATTATCTCAAGAAGGATGAAGAGGCGAATCAGGCGTTAAACACGATCCGTCTGATTACCATGATCCCTTCCAATGGGAAGTATGACTATAGGAGGATTCCGGAGTTGAATACTCTGATGGCGAAAGTAAAGGCTTCCCATGATGCGATGCTGGAAGAGAAGCGCACAGAGCTTCTGGAAGTAGTCCGTCAGTGTATGGCGGAGATCCATCAGGCATTAGACGATGGAAATGCGACAGATAAGGCAATCAGCGACAAGGCTGATGTGTACTATGGACAGCAGAAGGAAAAGATTGCGGAGACGACAAGCTTGGCATTGATGGAGGGCTTCCCGATTCCGATGTGGAATTACCGGGATGATGTTGTTTCCAAGATCGAGTTTAGCAAACGGCCTCCGAAACCGGTTGCTCCGAAGCCCGTGAACCCTGTGAAGCCGGTTGCGAAGAAGACGTATAAGCCGATATTCCGTCAATCGCTTTTGAAGGCGGCAAGGCTGGAAAGCGATGCGGAAATTGATGCGTATGTGGACAAGCTGAGAGATCAGTTGAAGACGTTACTGAAGGGATCAGACGGTATCGAACTTAAGTGAGGCAGTAAATCTTTGATTTGTCTAGCTGAACCTATGTGGAGTTTAGTAAAGGAAGAGTCAACTTATGGATAAAAATGCGATAAAGAAATATGCGGCGTGGGCGCGTAAGGAGCTGATTGCGCGTGTCACACAGAAGGCAGAGCAATATGAAATTACGGAGAAGAAGACTACTCCTGCGGATGCGGATAGCATCGGCGGCAGGGTGCTTACTGCGGCAGAAAAGAAGCAGAGGCAGGCATTGATTGCAAAAATCAACCAGGAAGGATTTGAACAGGTGATGGAAGAAGTGGCTTATACCTGGTTCAACCGTTTTACTGCGCTCAGGTTCATGGAAGTAAACAATTATCTGCCGAGCCATACCAGAGTTTTCACCAATGAAAATGGCGAGTTCAAGCCGCAGATTCTGGCAGATGCGATACGGCTGGATCTGGAAGGTTTGGATATGGACAAGGTTTTTGAACTGAAGGATGCCAACAAGACGGAAGAACTGTATAAGTATCTTCTGATCACTCAGTGTAATGCTTTGTCCGGTATTTTGCCGCGTATGTTTCAGAGACTCTCGGATTACACGGAACTGCTTCTGCCGGATTATCTTCTACGCGAGGGAAGTGTGATTGAGCAGATGATCGCATTGATTCCGGAAGAAGATTGGACGGATCAGGTTCAGATTATTGGATGGCTTTATCAATATTATAACAGCGAGAAAAAGGACGATGTTTTTGCAGCACTGAAAAAGAATGTGAAAATCACAAAAGAAAACATTCCAGTAGCAACCCAGCTTTTCACACCGGATTGGATCGTTCGCTATATGGTAGAGAACAGCCTTGGCCGTCTGTGGCTGGAGGGACACCCGGATGTGAAGGAGCAGTTTCTGCCAACGGAGGAAGAACAGTCTGCTTGTGCTGACGGAAATCGAGACCCGGAAGATACCAAATGGCACTACTATCTGGAAGAAGCCAATCAGGATCCGGAAGTGCAGGCACAGTTGGGTGAGATTCGCAAGGAATACGCCGCACTGACACCGGATCAGTTGAAAGTGATTGACCCATGTTCCGGTTCCGGTCATATCCTTGCGTATATGTTCGATGTGTTGATGAAGATTTATGAATCCTACGGCTATACTGCCCGTGAAGCAGTGGCAAGCATTGTGGAGAATAATCTTTACGGTCTGGATATTGATGAGCGTGCAGCACAGATGGCATATTTTGCGGTAATGATGAAAGCCCGTCAGTATGACCGCCGCTTCTTCAGACAAGGTATTCAGCCTCATGTGTATGCCATTGTGGAGAGCAATCATGTAGATCAGTTTGCTGTGGACTATTTCTGTAACGGCGATGCCAAGCTGAAAGCGGCTATGGATACTATTATCAGTGAATTACATGATGCAAAGGAATATGGTTCAATTCTGACTGTGACACCGCAGGATTGGACTGCACTGTATAACCGTTTTGCGGAGATTACGGAAGATATAAATATGTCCCGAGAGACGGCATTGAGAGAACTTTTGCCGCTGGTGCAGGTGGCAGAGGCACTGGCACAGAAGTATGATGCGGTTGTGACAAATCCGCCGTATATGGGTGGCTCTGGCATGAGCGCAAAGATGTCTGACTTTGTAAAGAAGAATTATCCGGATAGCAAGAGCGATTTATTTGCTGTATTTATTGAAAAATGCGGACAAATGGTAAAGAAACATGGTTATCAGGCAATGATCACGCAGCATGCATGGATGTTCTTGTCCAGCTTTGAAAAATTGCGTACAAAGTTATTGCAAACGGATATTGTCAATATGGCACATCTTGGGGCAAAAGCTTTTGAGGAAATTGGTGGTGAAGTGGTGCAGACCACATCTTTTGTTCTGCGAAAGAATCATATCGCAGATTACGAAAGTGAGTATTGTCGGTTAATAGAACCGACTACTCAACAGGGAAAAGAAGATATGTTTCTTGATGGTAAGAATCGTTATGTTGCTGACCAATCTAACTTCCCAAAAATTCCAGGAAGTCCGGTGGCATATTGGGCAAGTCCTAGTATTTTTAGTATTTTCAAAAACGGAAAATCATTGGAACAGATTGCAGATTGTTGTACAGGAATGCAAACTGGTAACAATGACAAATATGTTCGTTACTGGTTTGAAGTAAGTTCTTGTGATTTTAATTCTAATGATATATCGTTTGGAAAAAAATGGGTTAAATATAATTGTGGCGGTGAAAGTCGTAAATGGTATGGAAATCATTGGAGAGTAATAAACTGGGAAAATAATGGATATTCTGTAAAACATGAAAAGGGATCTGTTATAAGAAATGAACCTCATTTTTTCCAAGAGGGAATTAGTTGGAAACGAATAGGAAGTTCAGATTTTTTTCTGAGATACCTGCCGGAGGGCTTTATTATTGATCAAGCCGGAGATTCAATGTTTTTTCAAAATAGAAATGTTTTATATTATGTACTTGGCTTTGTTAACACAAATGTAGCACTGTCATTGTTTAAGTTTATTGCTCCAACGCTTAATTTGACTGCCGGGAATATGAATAAGCTACCTATTATTTATAAGCAAGATAAAGCTATAAATATTGAAAATATTGTTAAAGAAAACATTGGAAAGGAAAAAGATGATTGGGATTCCTTTGAAACCTCATGGGATTTCCAGAAGCATCCCCTGCTCCGCAAAGTTTCTACTATTGCCGAAGCCGTTGATCAGTGGCAGACTGAATGCGATAACCGCTTTAATCAACTGAAAGCAAATGAAGAAGAATTGAACCGTATCTTCATTGGCATTTACGGATTGCAGGATGAGCTGACACCAGAGGTTGAGGATAAGGATGTTACTGTTCGCAAAGCTGACCTTGGCAGGGATATTCGTTCATTTATTTCGTATGCGGTTGGTTGTATGTTTGGCCGCTACTCTATTTATAAAGAGGGTCTGATATATGCTGGTGGTAAATGGAATTATAATGACTATGAAAACATGGCATGGATAGCTGAAGGAAAACCAGAAGTTCTGTCATTTTATAGCAAGACACATTTCTTCCCGGATCAAGATAATATCATTCCTATTTGTGACGATGAATATTTTGTTGATGATATTGTCCATAAATTTATAGAGTTTGTAAGTGTTGTTTACGGCACAGAAAATTTGCATGAAAATATCAAATTCATTGCCGATGCCCTGGGAGGCAAAGGTCAGCCGAAGGATGTGATTCGGAACTATTTCCTGAATGATTTTTACAAAGACCATTGCAAGATTTATCAGAAACGCCCGATTTACTGGTTGTTTGACAGTGGGAAGAAGAACGGTTTCAAGGCTCTGATTTATATGCATCGATATCAGCCGGACACCATTGCCCGCATACGCACGGACTATGTCCATGAACAGCAGAGCCGCTACCGCACAGCGATGGCTGATCTGGAAAAGCGTATTGACAATGCTGCTGCCGGCGAGCGAGTGAAGTTGAACAAAGAACTGAATAAGCTGCAGGCGCAGGCGGAAGAAATTCGTGTTTATGAAGAAAAGATTCATCACCTTGCGGATCAGATGATCAGCATTGATCTGGATGATGGTGTGAAACACAATTATGCATTATTTCAGGACGTATTGGCAAAAATTAAGTGAGAGGAGGCAGACTGAAAATGAAAATACAGAGGATCCAATTGAATAATTACAGATGCTTTGAGAATATAGAAATTGATTTTCATGATAGCCTGACGGTGCTTGTTGGAAATAATGGTGCTGGAAAAACCGCCGTTTTAGAGGGAATAACAGTTGCATTGGGCACATTATTTACAGGCTTAGATGGATTATCAGGAATCAGTATTAATAAAAAGGATGCCCGGCTGAAGGCGTATCAAATGGGAGAATCCGAGGATGTTCAGGCGCAGTATCCGGTGGATATTATAGCAGAAGGCGATGTGGATGGTAAGGTTATTCATTGGAAGCGGTCTTTGAATGGAGAAAGTGGGAGTACTACAGTAAAAGATGCGAAGCCACTTCTTAATATTGCAAAAGAATACCAGGAAAAACTGCGGTCTGGTGATAGAAATTTAATTCTTCCGGTAATGGCATATTACGGCATAGGACGTATGTGGGATTACCATAGAGAAAAGAAAACAGATACATTTAAGGTAAACACAAAAACCAACGGATACATTGACAGTTTAGACGGAACGGCCAATATTAAGCTGATGATGAATTGGTTTCGAAAGAAGACTGTACAAATGGCTCAAAAAAATGCAGATGGTCTCAATTCGGTTCTTGAATTAAGAGCTGTATATTGGGCTATGGAAACATGCTTTGCACTAATTACGGGATATAGTAATATCAAAGTTCTTTATAACCTGGATACGAATGAATTGGATTGCTATTATTCAGATGAAACTGGGGCTCAGATGACCATTCCTCTTTCTCAGATGAGCGCCGGTTATAAAAGTACAATCAGTTTGGTTGCAGATATTGCATACAGAATGGCAATTTTAAATCCGCAATTAGGCACAGCGGTTTTGCGTGATACAGATGGAATTGTGTTGATTGATGAGGTTGATCTGCACCTTCATCCGGCATGGCAGCATCGGATCCTTTCAGATTTACGGGAGATATTTCCGCGAGTACAGTTTGTTGTCACAACTCATGCACCTGCGGTTATAAGCAGTGTAAAAAGTGAAAATCTTGTTGTGCTGGATGATTATGAAGTGAGAGATGTTACATCTGAAATATACGGGAATGATATCAATTCTATATTAACAGGAGTTATGGGGGTTTCCGATCGTAATCCGAAAATTGCAAAGCTATTTGACCAGTTTTATTCATTTCTGAATAACGGACAGTATGATGAAGCAGAGGATATATTAGATGAAATCGATCAACAAAGAGAATATCACGATAAGGAGGTAGCAGCAGGACGGGTTAAACTAAAGTTGGAAAGAATTCGGGGTGGGAAGAAATGATTGTTATAAAAAAAGGAACAGAACCGGATGAATTAGAGAAGCTGCGGAATGAATGTTTGGAAATGGGTTTGTCCCCTAAAGAGTCATATGCAATGTTGAGAAATCCATTGAAAACAAAGGTCCTTGAATGTTTAAAGAGAGATCAGGGCCAGCTTTGTGCATATTGTATGTGCAAGATTCCCAGAGAAGATAAAGACCCTGGGATAATGGGAGAGACGATTGAACATTTTATTCCGCTGGATCCAAAAGACAAACGTGATGTGGGACAAGGACTTGATTATAAAAATTTATTTGCTGTTTGTCACGGGAATACCAGAATACGTCAGAGAGGTGTTCGACGAACAAGCTCTAAAGATAATTTGACATGTGATAAGCATCGTGAAAATGTGGAGTTCAGAAAAATTAATCCATGTCAGGAGGAAACATTGAAAACTATTTTCTATACAATGGATGGAAAAATAGCTTCAACGGATCCAGATGTTGAGTTTGATTTGGTAGATACATTAAATCTGAATTGTTCTTCCTCACCTATTATTTCAGAAAGAAAGGCTGTTTTGGATGCGCTGATAGAGCAACTTGGCGAAGTAGAAGAAGATAATTTACATAATTTCTGTGTGAATCGGTTGAAAGTATTTTTGAATGAGCGCGAAGTTAAAACACCATATGTAGGGGTCTTGCTCTGGTATTTAAAGTCAATGATACAGGCATTAGAGGCGTAAAAAATAGCTGAGGGAGCTATGGCGAGTCACGGAGCAGCCTGTGGCGGATATTGGAAAGTTAAGAAATAGGAGACCTTATCATATGGATTCAGACAAAATCATACAGGAATTGAATCAGCGGTTTGCCGCACCATTGCCGGAATTCTATAAGCGCCGTATCATATTCTGGTACGATGAAGATGGAGAGTTCCGTGAGAGGCTGGATGAATTTACGCTGAATAATGCAAAGTTGGTCGCACTGACCGGAACCAACAACTTTGCAGTGAAAAAGCTTCTGTCAGTGGACGATACTACAAATAATTATCTGGTATATTGCCCACTGTCCTATGAGAAGCCGGAGGATGACTGGCTTCTGGATATAGAAATGTATAGTGAAGAATTCCGGGCGGATTTGATCTCTATCTGGATGGACGAGATGGGGATTCCGTCAACACCTGCAATGCGTAAACAGGTGAAGGACTATCGGAAGTTTTTCAAAGCAAAGGTGCGCAGAGATAAGATTGCAAACCAGAGTAATGCACCTATGATTCCGATGCAGCTCCATATGGCTGTTATGGGAGCACTGGGCGGTCTGAAGGATGTCTCACCGGCGGCAATCATGAAAGAAGTACTGAAAGGCGGAATGGATAGCAATACGAATAATCTGTACCGGGAGTTTGTGAATTATGGTGCCGATAAGGCTTTTTGGAGCATAGTGAAGCAGGTATCTGGTTATATATCTGATCAGCCGGCAATCACAATGCTGGCAATACATATGTTATTGACAGCAACCACAAGGACGATGAGGCTGGAATATCTGGCGGGATTGGACGAGTTCATTTCCTCGCCGCATCAGGCGTTCTGCTTTGATTTTATTTCTGACTGGCTTCATGCTGAAGATTGGGAACAGCTTATAGAGATTGCAAAATCCGTGGAAGATGAACTAAAGCTGCCTCAGCGGTTTATGAAGCTGGAGGTCAGTGATCTGGTGGATACGGAAGTCTTTCCGTGTCTGGATGAAGTGATCCTGATCAAGCTGATGACAGAGATCGGAGATCATATCATTGATGTAGATGTGATCAAGCGGACAGTAGAGAAACGCCGGACGTGCGTAAACTATGAGCCATTCAAAGATTATTACGAGGGAATCCTGCAGGTGGCGAACATGCAGGCGTTCTATAAAGAGCATTCGACAGGCTTCCATTCTGCCGAGGCGAAGAAGGTCTGGGAGGAATATACTTCCGAGTATTACAAGATGGATACTTATTACCGCCTGTTCCATAAGAGCTATGGGGAAAGCCTGAAGGCATACAATTCCGATCTGCATGACCTATTCCGCTCTGTGATGGAGAAAGTGGAGGGGCTGTATAAAAACTGGTTCCTGGGGCAGCTGGGCGGCAACTGGCAGGCAGTATGTTCTGAGGAACTGGCAAAGTATGGCCAGATTTTGGAAGTGCCACAACAGGCGGACTTTTACAGAAACCGCATTGACAATGCGGACAGCAGGGTATTTGTTGTCATTTCCGATGCTTTGCGGTATGAAGTGGCAGCTTCCCTCGCGGAGCAGTTAAGACGTGAGACGCAGGCGGATGTAAAGCTTCAGGATGTTCAGGGCATCTTCCCGACTATCACGAAGTTCGGTATGGCTGCACTGCTTCCGCATAAGGAACTGGAAGTGGAACTTCACGGTGAAGTTCTGAAGGTTATGGCGGACGGCGTTTCAACGGATGCCGGATACAGAGATAGGATCCTGAAGGCGGAGAAGCCGAACAGCGTGGCAGTAAAATATGAAGATCTGGTAAATGCGAAGAGGGCTGACCGAAGCGCAATGGTAAAGGGAATGGATGTTGTGTATATCTATCATGATACGATTGATGAGGCAAGCCATACATCCGATACGATGGTGTTCCCGGCCTGCGATGATGCAATTCAGGAATTGAAGAACCTGACGAAGATCATCTGTAATGATTTCGGTGCGACACATATTCTGTTTACCGCGGATCATGGTTTCCTCTATACCTATAGTCCGCTGACCGAGGATGACAAAATCGACAAGACAGGATTTGTCAATCGTATTGTGGAGTACGGCAGACGCTATGCAATCATGATGAAGGGTTCGGATCCTGATTATCTGCAGAAGGTTCAGTTTTTGGGTGGAACATCTGAGTATGATGCTTTTGCATCGAAAGAAAATGTGAGAATTAAGATGAACGGCAGCGGGCTTAATTTCGTTCATGGTGGAATCAGCCTTCAGGAAATGGTCGTGCCGGTCATTGATTATCATTTTCTGAGAAATCAGAGCAAGCAGTATCAGAGGAATCAGAAGAAGTATGATACGAAGCCGGTGGAGGTGAGTCTCCTGTCGGCAACACATAAAGTCAGCAATATGATCTTCTCACTGAACTTCTATCAAAAAGAGCCGGTGGGGGATAATCGTGAGGCAGCGACCTATCAGCTGTATTTCACGGACAGCAATGGAAAGCAGATCAGCGACATCTCGAAAATCATTGCAGATAAGACCAGTGACAACGGACAGGAGAGGACATTCCGGTGCAGCTTCAATCTGAAGTCGCTGAAATACGATAACAAGGAAATCTATTATCTCGTGATCGCAGATGCAGACGGTCTGGTTGTATCAAGGGAAGAGTTCCAGATAGATATTGCCTTTGCGGTGGACGAATTTGGTTTCTTTAGTTAAGGCGGAAGGAGAGATTATATGGAGCCTATCGCTGAAAATGCTGTAGATAAACGTGAGGAAATAAAGGACAAGCTCCGTAAGAGTTTCGACGGAAAGATCGTGCGGAAGGATCTGACGAAGAAGATCAAGGAAGGGGCAAACGTGCCGGTATATGTACTGGAGTTCCTTCTTGGTCAGTATTGCAGTTCCGATGATGAGTCTATTATTGAGCAGGGGGTACAGAATGTGAAGCGGATCCTGGCAGATAATTTTGTCCGTCCGGATGAATCGCAGAAAGTTCTGTCAAAACTCAGGAAAAAAGGAAGCTATACCGTCATCGATATGATCACGGCGCGGCTTGATATGAAGCGGAATATTTATATCGCTAGTTTCTCCAATCTGGGTATTGACAATGTTCTCCTGGAGGATGAATACCCGGAGAAGTTTGACCGGCTGCTCTGCGGCGGTATCTGGTGTATTGTCCAGCTTGATTATGAGTATGTGGAAGAAGAAAAGAAGAATGGAATGCCGGTACAGATCCGGAAGCTGACGCCGATCCAGATGCCTCATGTGGAGATTGATGAACTGAAGGAAGGCAGGAAACGTTTCACAGAGGATGAGTGGCTGGATATTATGATGCGTTCGATCGGTATGGAGCCGGATACTCTGTCTGAACGTGAGAAGTGGCTGCTTCTTTTACGTATGGTTCCGTTGGTAGAGAATAACTTCAATCTGTGTGAACTGGGTCCGAGATCCACTGGTAAGTCCCATTTGTATAAGGAAATATCGCCGAACAGTATTTTGGTATCCGGCGGACAGACCACGGTGGCCAACCTTTTCTATAACATGGGAAGGAAGACAATTGGCCTTGTCGGTATGTGGGATGTCGTTGCTTTTGATGAGGTGGCCGGTATTCATTTTAAGGATAAAGACGGGATCCAGATCATGAAGGATTATATGGCGTCTGGGTCCTTTGCCAGAGGCAAGGAAGAGAAGGCGGCCTCCGCATCGATGGTCTTTGTGGGAAATATTAATCAGAGTGTGGATGTTCTGTTAAAAACTTCCAGTCTGTTTGATCCGTTCCCGCCGGAGATGGGAACAGATACAGCATTTCTGGATCGTATGCATTGTTATATTCCGGGGTGGGAGATTCCGAAGTTTCGGCCGGAGCATTTTACAAATGATTATGGTTTCATCACGGATTATCTGGCTGAGTTCCTGCGGGAACTGAGAAAAGAGCAGTACGGGGATGCGCTGGATGAGTATTTCCGTTTGGGAAGGAACCTGAATCAGAGAGATACGATTGCGGTCCGGAAGATGGTGGGCGGTCTTGTGAAGCTCATGTATCCGGACGGCGAATATACAAAAGAGCAGCTGGAAGAGATCCTGAAGATTTCTCTGGAAATGCGCCGGCGCGTTAAGGAACAGCTGAAGAAGCTGGGAGGCATGGAGTTCTATGATGTGAACTTTTCCTATATTGATCTGGAAGATATGTCCGAGCATTATGTTTCGGTGCCTGAGCAGGGCGGCGGCAAGCTGATCCCTGAAGGGCTGTGCAATCCGGGACAGGTTTATACCGTATCACGGGGAAAGTCCGGAATGATCGGAGTGTTCCGTCTGGAAAGCCAGATGCTTCCGGGCAATGGCAAGCTGGAGCGGACAGGATTGGGATCGGACCGTGATGCGAAAGAAGCTTCCAATACGGCTTTCAATTATCTGAAGGCGAACGGTAACAGGATCAGTGGTTCCATCAGTACAACGCAGAAGGATTACATTATCAATTATCAGGATCTGCAGGGAATCGGTATGACCGGGAAGCTGGCTCTGCCGACGCTGATTGCACTGTGTTCCATCGCGTTGGGAAGACCGGTGCAGAGTTCCACGGCGCTCCTGGGTGAGATCAGTATCAGCGGCACGCTGATCAAGGTGGATAACCTGGCGGATACGCTGCAGGTGTGCCTGGATTCCGGTGCGAAGAAGGTGCTGCTTCCGCAGACATCGTTTGTAGATTTTGCAACGGTGCCGCCGGAGTTGATGAGTGCGTTTCAGCTGATTCCGTATCAAAGTGCGGAGGATGCAGTGTTTAAGGCTTTGGGGGTTGAGTAATTTATGGCATTTAAAAAGATCCATATGCGGCGTAGGCCGCAGATGGATCTCATAACCTTAGAGATGGCTTACGGTGTCCATATATTCGTCAAAGATCGGGCGAAGGGTAAGGATCCAGCCGTAAAGCGTCCGGTACGGTTTGCTGAGAATGATGGAAGCTTCCTTGAGGGTGTGCTCATGCCCGAGAAGTTCCACCAATTCCGTGTATTTACTGTATTTCGGATGCTGTACCTTGATAAAGCGGATCAGGCCATATAAAAGTTCCATGTAGTTGTCCGCCTGATTGAGTGGGTACGGTGATGCGGGATCAAAGGGGACCTCATTTCCATGGTTATCAATGACGGTGAGGGTGGAAAAGAAAACCTTGCCCTTTGTTGATTTGAAGGATCTGTAATACTTACATTTGGCGCAGTCGTTCATAATGGTTTTGGGAGAGGTGCCGCCTTCCTTGTATTCAGAGTTTGGGATTCTGCAGGAGGCGGCGAGGGGACATAGGAGTGTTGAGAGCATGCACTGGCACCTGGATGTAACGTTCAGGGAAGATGCCAATACAACATTGGATAAGCAGGCAGCCCAGAACCAGAATATAATCAGGAAATGGAGTCAGGGCATATTGAAAAGGATAGAAATCATGAAGCCGGAACTGTCTCTGAAAAAGAAGCGTTTTGCGATCAGTATCTGGAAGAAGTATTATCTTTTTAAAAGATATGGACTGAATAATTTGGGTGATAAGAGCATTCATGCGGTTGTCCTGCAGGACTGTTCCTCTCCGCTTTACAGCTTCCCACGAAACGCTGTATAATACAGATATTCAAGGCTGGGCAGTTTCCAGCCTGTCCACCCGAAGAAACAGGAATCGTGCCCCGTCTCACTTCACAGGAGCCCCAATCCATGACTAGACAGGAAATTTTCACCTATGTAAAAGCAAAATACCGCACAGACCCGGATTATCCCTGGGCTGGATCAAACGCAGTCCTGCGCCATGCGAAGAACAGAAAGTGGTACGGATTGGTGATGGAGGTCGGGCGGGACCGGCTGGGTCTTTCCGGCAGCGGTACGGTGGACATCTTGAACGTGAAATGCGATCCCGTACTGAGCGGATTTCTGCGGACGCGGGAGGGCTTCCATGCGGCATATCACATGAATAAGGACAAGTGGCTCACCATTCGTCTAGACGGCAGCGTGCCGGAGGAAGAGATAAAAAATCTGATCGATCTCAGCCATGAACTGACGGCGGAGAAAAGGAAAAGCAGAAAATGACAAGGAGGAAATGACGATGAGAAAAAATTTTGGAGCAAAGCCCTGGACCTATCCTCAGCCAGTGTTTATTATCGGAAGCTATGACGAAGAAGGAAAGGCTGACGCGATGAACGCGGCCTGGGGCGGCATCAGCTGCGATACGGAACTGTGCCTGTGCATCAGCGCCGGTCATAAGACGACGAAAAATATTCTGGAAAAGAAGGCTTTTACGGTGAGCATGGCTACGGCCGGGCAGATGACGGCCTGCGATTATGTAGGCATCGTATCCGGCAACGATACGCCGGATAAGCTGGAAAGGGCCGGTTTTCACACCAGAAAGGCGGAGTTTGTGGATGCGCCGGTTATCGAGGAACTGCCCATGACGCTGGAATGCAGGCTGATCAGTTACGATCCGGAAAGCTGCCACCTGTTCGGCGAGATCGTCAACGTCAGCGCGGATGAAAGCATCCTCACGGACGGAAAGATCGATATCATGAAGCTGACTCCGATCGCCTTTGATCCGATAGGAAACGCCTATCATGTGATCGGGGGGAAGGTGGGAGATGCTTTCCGGGAAGGGATGAAGCTGAAATAAACAGCGTCAGCGGGGACAGAAATCACAGTCCCCGCTGTTTGATGGGCCGGTATGTGGACGTGGAGCAGGGGGGCTGGGCATCTGCTTTTGGCGCATCTGCTTTCAACTCTGTCGCCGGCTTTGGCTGATGGCGGAACGGTTTCGGGGCCAATTATCCTATTTTTTCCGCACAGCGTTGCTGATGGCCAGAACAGCGCCGAACAGAACCGCCGCTCAGGGCCAGATGATCCAGGTGCGATCCCAGTTCATGGTGTAAAAACTCCAGCCAAGGTAAGCTGCCGTGATCACGCACCAGTATACGGTAGTGACGGCCTCGTTTCTTTTCGCGGAGGCTTTTTCTTCCCTGGTATAATCCCCTTCCTCCAGAAGTTTCTGAAAGGATCCGAATATTACGCAGGTTCGCACCAGGAAAAACACGCCGACGGATACGAGTAGCAGGCAGAGTAAGAAGCCGCAGGCACCCGACAGGATTCCGTCCAGTTCCAGCATACCGCAGACAAACAGGGGAAGGGCGCTGAGGATGCAGAGAACGATGCCGGTGATCAGGAAAAAGCCGTGGGAGGGCTCATAGCCCTTCTTCCTTTTCTCAATCACGCCAGTCACGCCGTATGCCAGTTCGACGGGCTCTTTTTCCAGATACTCAAAACGTTCTGTCTTTCTGGAACAATGAAGAAAAATCGTGACTGCCGTGGCAACCATCCCCAGAAGAGCGGTAATACCGGCAGCAAATGCCAGGTTTTCCGAAATCCCTGGAAGACCGGCTGCCTCTCCATTAAAGGAGAAAAGGAAAATCGGCAGAACCGGGGAGAGGATGCACATGGAGACGCCCGCCGCGATCCGGGGAGCTGTGTTCTGAACCGTATCCAGAAATTCGTTTGCTTCCTCCAGGGAAACGGTTTTTACGGCGCTATCTGTTTCCTGTACATAGTCTCCGGACGGCGCGGCGGCCGCAAGAACTTCCTCCTCCGGCTCTTTTGAATCTTTCAGAAGATAATCTGTGCTGACTCCGAAAAGCTCGCTCAGCTTCAGAATTTTATCCAGATCGGGAATGGAAGCTGCGCTTTCCCATTTGGAAACGGACTGCCTGGATACCCCGAGCTGCCCGGCAAGCTCCTCCTGGGACCATCCGTTTTTCTTTCTCAATTCGGAAATTTTATCTGCTAATATCATATCTGTCCTCCTGCCTTTTGCAAGTTTATGATCCGGTTTGTTTTCTTTCAAAGCTTTCAAAGAAGGTCCGCCGTAGGGCGGACGCTGCGGGAAAACCGGCAAAGCCGTTTCCCTGCGCTGTACGTTTCAGCAGCTTTATCATAGCAGAATTGGCGCGCGCATGCTACCACGCGCACCTGGAAATTTGTCAACCGCCGGTTGCGGGGGCATTTTTCCATGTAACGGCCGGCATACAGGAAGCCGGATGATAACAATGGTTCCCCATTCAGGACTGCTGTTGATCCGCAGTCCCATTTTGCCGCCGTAGGATAGTTTGAGGCGTTCGTTCACGTTTTTAATTCCGATATGTGAAGTTTCCAGAGAAAACAACGTATCCATCACATCTTTTTCAATTCCGACCCCGTTATCTTCCACTTTAATACAGCATACGCCTTCTTCCTGTTCCAGTGAGAGGTTCAGTTTTCGGTTCGCTTTTCTGGAAGGCCGCAGGCCGTGCTCAATGGAATTCTCAACGATTGGCTGTAAAATAAGGCAGGGTATGGAGCAATCCAGTAACCTTGGATCCAGATGATATTCCACAGAAAAAGAATGATTCGTTAAGAAAAGCTGCAGGGAAATATACGCCTGTACATTTTTCATTTCATTTTCAATGGTGGTGTATTCCTGGCCATTGTTCAGAGAAGTGCGGTAAAAGGAAGACAAAAGCCGTACCATTTCACTGATTTCCGGCTGATCGGCGACGATTACCCTGGCGCTGATCATGGAGAGGGTATTGTGCAGAAAATGAGGATTGATTTGTGCCCGTAAGGCATTTAACTGATATTCTTTCGCCTTCAGGCTCTGCACATACGTTTCATTGATCAGGTTGCGTATCCGCTTTACCATAGAATTAAAGGCGCGGATCAGCTCTCCGATTTCGTCGCCGCGGCCCGGAATCAGCAGAAGGGTATATTTTTCAATATGGTCAAAAGAGATTTCAGGCATTCGGCGTATCCGTTCTGCGTGTGATCCTGGGAGGGCTTGCCAATCTGATCTGTACCGTCCTGATGGCTTATCCGCTGTCCTTGGAAAAAGGAAGAATTTCCTTCCGGAGACAGGTATATGTGGTTTACTATTTTCTGTATGCTGTTTGGCGCCAGTCTGGTGCCATGGTATTTTGTGATTAAAGCGACAGGGCTTTTGGATTCTATCTGGGCGCTGGTTGTTCCCAATGCGGTTCCGGTATATAATGTAATTCTACTGATGAATTATTCAGTCGCTGACAATTAAGATGACAAACATCTCCAACCTTTCCACGGAACAGCTGATGAATCTGATGTCGCAGAGAACCTTTAATTCCGCTAAGATTGTAGTGGCGACGCTTCCGAGCCTGATTATCTATCCGTTCATGCAGAAATATTTTGTGATGGGAATTACGATCGGTTCGGTGAAAGAGTAGGAAGAGAAAGAGGGGAATGAAATATGGAGAAGATGCAGCCGATTAAAAACACAGCAGATCCGGATATTCTGCAGGATGGAGATACTTATTACCTGATCTTCGCGTGTCGGGAAGGGGAGTTGGCTTTCCGGGCATTTCAGTGTTATCAGTCGACGGATCTGACAAACTGGTCTGAGCCTTGGGTAGTGCTGAATTTTAAGGATTTTCCATGGGCCCATAAAATGGGCTGGGCGCCTACAATGACCAAATTCAGGGACAAATACTATATTTGTTTCTGTGCGGATCAGCAGATCGGGATCGCAGCAAGCGATTCGCCTAGGGGGCCGTTTACGGATATCCTTGGCAGACCGCTCATTCCTTATGGTACATATGGAATTCAGACGATCGATCCTTGTCTGTATGTTGAAAACGATCATATGTATCTGTTCTGGGGACAAGGAAAATGCTTTCTGGCAGAACTGGATGTAACGGAGGGTGCGGCTTTTAAAGAATCACCGATCTGCATTTCTGATGAATTCTATTCCCAGAGCAGTTGTACGGAACCGTTTGACATTACGATTTATAATGAAGCGCCTGACATTGTGAAAATCAATAACAGATATCTTTTGAGCTGGAGCATCTATGATTACCGAGATGCCAGGTATCGTGTCAGATATGCATGGGCGGATGATATTCATGGCCCGTATATCCAGCCCAGGGATGAACATGGAGAATTGGATAATATTCTGATTCAGGGGCATGGAAAGACAATGGGGACTGGACATGCATGTGTTGCAAAATATCAGGGAGAATATTATCTTTTCTATCACCGGCATGCTATTCCGAGAAAGGGATACGAAAGAGAGACCTGTAGGGGAAAAATTCAGTTCCTGACGGAGGAAAAGATACGGGTAGTACCTGAAGACATTTGACTATTGCTTCTAAAGTTTAATTAGAAATGAGGAGAACCATGAATACAGCAACCTCCCACCCCAAAACCGAAAACCGCCTTCTTCTCTCCCTCATGCTTCCCATCCTTGCGGAGCAGATCCTGCGGTCATTCATGGGAACGGCCAATACTTTCATGCTCAGCCGGATATCGGATGAGGCATCGGCAGCAGTGGGCGTTTCCAACCAGATCCTGAACGTGGTGATCATTACGGCAACGATGATCGGCTCCGGCGCTTCCACGCTGATTAACCAATATCTGGGAGCGAAAAAGAAGCGGGAGGCAGCCCATATCATCATGAACAGCCTGATGGTGAGCACCTTGGTCGGGCTGTTTTTCAGCCTTGCGATTTCGGCATTGGCGGCGCAGATCTTGGGGCTGGTGGGGCTGGAAGAAGGCTTGATGAACGATGCGGCGATCTATCTGAGGATCGTGGGCGCTTCCTGTGTGATCCAGTTCATTTCCAGCGCCATATCCGCCTATTTCCGCTGTTATCAGAAACCGGTCGTGGCAATGCTGGTCATCGTCTGTACGAATCTGATGAACCTGGCCGGTTCCTGGGCAGTGGTGAGCGGTATGCTTGCCGGTCAGATGATGCAGGGTGTGGGAGGGATCGCACGGGTTCGTCTGGTGAGCGAACTGATTGGACTGGCTTTAAGCATGATGATGCTGATGCGGCAGGACTGGGATCTGCAGATCGTGGATATGGTGCGCCTGAAAAAGGAGTATGTGACGCAGATCCTGCGGTTGGGATTCATGTCCGGAGCCGAAGGGATCTGCTATTATACGGCACAGCTTGTTACCACCGGTTTCATCACCAGTTTTCCCTCCCAGGTGCTGTCCGCCAAGGTATATGTGCAGACAGTGAACAACTATACCTATCTTGCCGGACAGTCTGTGGGCCTGGCGTCGCAGATTATGACCGGACACATGATCGGAGCCGGGGAAAAAGACCGGGCTTATGGATTCGTGAAAAAAAGCTGGCTCTATGTGCTTTCCTGCAACATCTGTTTCAGCCTTCTTTTTTTTGTTTGCTCCCGCCAGATCATCGGAATTTTCACGGATTCAGAAGAGATCCTCTCCATCGCGCGGATGCTGTTTTTTATTGATATTTTCACCTGCCTGGGACGTTCGCTGAATCATTCCTTCAATCTGGGGCTGCGCAGCGCGGGATATGTGTTCTGGCCGATGATTATCGCAGCTTCCTCCATCTGGACCTTCCAGTGCGGCCTGGGATATCTGGCAAGCATCGGCCTGCACTTAGGAATCATCGGCATCTGGATCGCCCAGACTGTGGACGAATGGTTCCGCGGCCTGTGCGCCATGCGTCTGTGGCTTGGCAAAAAGTGGATGAAAATGGATGTGGTGAAAGAACGGAGGGAAGGAGAAAAGGAATAGGGCCACATTCTTAAAGGCATTTTGGGAGAAACAAAACCAACATTAAATGAAAACGGCACATAATCTTTTCAATCCCCAATTTTTTTAATTGCATTAAGCGGATAGCTATTGGCTATCCGTTTTTTAATAAAATTTGTTACGTCTCAGCCGCTGCCTGCCAAAACAGCCGGTGCAGCATCTGCGCGAATTCTTCAATATGATAATAGTCCGTCTGATCCTTTCGCCAGAAGGAACCGTTATCGTGTAATGCGATGCCTGCACATCCCGGTCTTTCCGCATTTGGGGCATGTCAGTCTACGCTTTGCAAAGGTGTGATAGCTTTTTACATATTCGCCCATACTTGGGACAAAAAGTTCTTTACAGTATGGACATTCAAAATAACCTGCTTTCCTATCCAGCATTGCGGCCGTCGCTATACCTGCCACTGCCACAATAACAGAAAAAACAATCGCGGTAATTCGAACAATCGCCGACAGGTCGATGAAAGAAGCTATTATAATAAGAGCACAGACGGCAATAATCGTGATCGAGCTGATGATGATAGACATTATCAGGTTTCTTTTGTTTTCTTCGTTTTCTTTGATTAAATTCATCATGTTTCCTTCCGCTTTCTTTTGGTAATCCGTTGAGGAAATCTTTTCGCCGGAAAGCAAATCATTTACAGTAATATCCAATGCTGTACACAATGGCAGCATGAGAGAGACTTCCGGAAGCCCTTTTCCCGTTTCCCTTAGTTAAAGATATTGTTGGGTATCTCAAGATGTGTCATTCGATTTTGCCGATAAAGCGGTAGAAGATTTCCACTTCCTGTTCCCGGCTTCCGTCCTCACTTTTGACCGCTTCATGGACAAGGATTTTTTCAATCAGCGTATTCAGAAGTTCAGCCGTCAATTCTGTGGGATTGACATACTGTTTCATCAGACCTATCCACTTTTCAGCGTCAACCGCTGTCTGGGCGGCGGCCTCCATCGCTTCGTGAAGCCGTTCAATTTTTGCGTCCAATTCTCGCTGTTCGCCCTGATACTTTTCGGACAGCATATTGAAATTGTATTCTGTAATGCGTCCGGCAGACCAGTCCTCATACATTTTTGCAAACAGGGTGTCTACTTCTGCTTTGCGCTTTTCCGCCTTTTTCAGTTCGGCTGTCTGCCGCTTCCTTGCAGTATTGCGTTCCTTGTCGCTGGCGTTAAGTAGCCGTTTCAGAAGTTTGTCCCCATCCTGCTGTGCCAGCACAGACCAGTATTGCAGACGGGAAAGGACATAGGCGTAAAGCACATCATAGCGGATATAGTGCATGGAACACTGGTGCAATCCTTGCCCGTACTTGCTACAATGGTAGTGGGCATAGGGATTTTTGTTCTGGCTGTTCATACCATAGGCCAGCGACCAGCCGCAGTCCGCACATTTTACCAGCCCGGAAAATATCTGTGTTGTGCCGTTCTTCTGCCGTCTGCGCCTGTTGCAAATCTGCTCCTGTACTTGACGGAACACATCTTCGGAAATAATCGCTTCGTGGGTGTTCTCCACACGATACCATTCCTCTTTTGGCTTGCGTACTTTCTTCTTGTTTTTGAATGAAATGTTGGTCTGCTTATTGTGGACGCTGTGTCCGATATAGGTTTCCTCTTTCAGAATACTTTTCACCTGCGCTATCGTCCACGCATAGGCTTTTTCCTCCGGCGCTCCGGCATAGATATTTGCGAAAGTGCCGTATCTCTGGAAATTCAGCCAGCCGGGAGTAGGTACTTTTTCTTCGACCAAAATCCGTGTAATGCTGGCGGCTCCCCGGCCATGAACGGCAAGGTCAAAAATCTTTTCGATAATCCACCTTGTTTCCGGGTCAATCAGAAGATGGCCTTTCTTATCTGGGTCTTTGACATAGCCAAGCGGAGCATAGGCTCCATAGTGTGCGCCATTTGCGAACCGTGTCCGCATGGCCGCCTTTACCTTTTTGCTGGTCTGGCGGGCGTGCATTTCATTCAGAATGTTGAGGAATGGGGCAAGCTCATTCTCTCCGTTGATGGTGTCCACATTGTCATTGACAGCGATATAGCGGACGCCTTTGCTGGGAAAGTAGATTTCCGTGTACTGGCCGGTCAGAATGTAGTTTCTGCCTAAGCGGGATAAATCCTTCGTAACAACGCAGTTGATTTTCCCGTCCTCAATGTCATCAATCATTCTCTGAAAATCCGGCCTGTCAAAGTTCGTTCCAGACCATCCATCGTCGATATATTCATCTATGACATTCAGGCCATGCTCGGCGGCATATTGCCGGAGCATCATGCGTTGTGTCTGAATACTCCCGCTTTCTCCTTGCAGTTCATCGTCCCGGCTCAATCTCATATAAAGCGCCGTGTTGTAAATCGTAGTATTG
>ERZ826396.342-NODE-342-length-70098-cov-4.524578_pt1 | contig 70098 bp, 55 predicted proteins | sample MGYA00519926_ERZ826396 | MGnify/ENA primary metagenome ERZ826396 (study PRJEB31778, sample SAMEA3449230) | human gut metagenome | biome: human gut; feature: human-associated habitat; material: faeces | place: United Kingdom | collected 2010/2012 ... | reverse complement strand
GAACTTCAGCCTTCCAAGCTGACTACGTGAGTTCGATTCTCATCACCCGCTCCATATAGTTCAATAAAGCAATCATACACTGATTGCTTTTTTTGATGTGATGAGAATCACTATTTATGTTAGCTTGAGAATGACAATGGAGTTCATAGTAAAGAAAGGAAGGCTGAATGTCACTAAATAGTCTAACGTGTTGGTGACCTTGGCGATATCGAAAAAGTCAGATGCTTCTTGATAGTGCCTCGGCTGGGGTAATAATAACGTGTTTCGCTTGGCTATTGCGCTCTTAAGAACGCTAAGATGGCCAAGTCCTAGGACTTGGGCTCTATTTAATAAGAATATGGTGGAGAAACGTGTACATAGACCCTCTGCGGCACGAATTCATAATATAAATATAAAAGGGAGGAAATGTAAAAAATAGTATCATAAATTCAATGTTTTATTAAAATTAAAAAAAATTCACCAAAAATTACGATTTTCTATTTTAGAATCGTATATATAAGTGAAGGGAAATCTAGGTGAAATCAAATGTACATAACGATCAAACTATCATTAGATTTAAATGAACACTTAAAGCACTGCTTAACTTGGTATGAAACTATATATCATGGAGAGATAAAACGCATAGCCGATATTTTTATAAAAGAAAATCATAGTTACGAATACTTATATAAAAATATTAGTAATCATATCTCTTTTCATAGCAAACATTTGCTAAAAAAGAATACGAATATCGTTGTGGATGTAAAAATAGCCGAAAGATCCGCTGCTCTAGCTGTTGGAGCAACTCCTCCTATCGCCTAAACGGTGATCTCCTGCAGCTAGAGTTAGGTCTTCTTGAACATAAAAGATTTATTGATCTTCCTATGTATCATAATGAACAACCTTTAATGCAGTTAGCTAGGGGTAAAATGATGAATTTAGAATTGATGCATATTCAAGAAAACTGGTATGCCTTTATAAATGTAGATATTCCCATCATTTTTTCAACAAGTCGTAAAACAATGGGTATTGATATAGGAATGAAAGTACCCGCAGTTGCTACTCTTGATAATCAGCATTATCGTTTTTTTGGAAATGGTAGGCAACGCCAATTTTATCTACGTAAATATAAACGTCATATACAAGAAATGCAACGAAGAAAGCAGTTTAAGAAATTGCGCCAATTCCGGCATAAACTACATAATGTCTTGTCTGATCAAGATCATAAGATTTCAAAAGACATAATTTCATATGCTTTGGAAAATGATGTAGGAATGATATATCTAGAAAAATTAACCTCTATCCATGATCGCTTTAATGTCAGGCAAGTCTCTAATGCCTATTTATGGTCTTATCAAAGACTTCAACAATTTATTACATATAAAGCTCAACTCGCCGGTATTGAAGTTAGATATGTAAATCCATATAATACATCAAAAAAATGTCCTAAATGCGGGCGAATAAATAAACCAAAAGATCGAACCTATCAATGTAAGTGCGGATATCATGGACATCGTGATGTTGTTGCAGCTATTAACATCCTCCATGCACTTTGATTCTTCGGAATCGGCCTGTAGTATCTCATAGATACCGCTACAGGACGGGTGAAGGCACATCCATATCCAAAGGTATAGCCAATGGAAAAAAAGCCATGTGGTTCGAACCCTATATGGTACGTGCTGAGCATGGCTTTTTCTCGGCACGTACACATTTGAGAATAGACATAAAGAATGAACTCCATAATAATCGTGAGGTGAAAAGTATGGAAGATAAATTATTAGAAGAATTAAATCAACTATTGAAAGGAACACATATGGGTGCATCCATATTTGAAGATTTGCGTGAAAAAATCAAAAGTGAAACATTGCATAAAGAATTTGATGAAATTTTACTCATGCTACACATTCATGAAAAATCTTTAACAGGATTAATATTAGCCCATGGAGGCGAACCTATTGACTCAGCAGGAATTATGGGTACAATCACAGATGTCATATCACATATTAAAAATTTAACGGTTGATAGTGATAAAGAAGTATTGAAAGTAGCTGTTCATAATATGGAAATGGGAGCAAAAGCATTGCATGATTTTGACGCACGAAATTTCATTTTGGATGATGAAACAGAAAAGACGATTGCCATTATGAAAGATGATTATGCTTCTATATATCATAAATTAGATAGATACCGTATTGAATTTGAAGAGTAATACTTGGCTTTCTTGCTTGTTTCATTGTATAATTCTTCTAAGAAAGGAAATTATGTAAATAACATTTATAAGTCATTTACAATATAAAAGAAGGATAGATATGAAAGTACAAGAAAGATTTTTAAAATATGTCACTTTTGACACTCAATCTGATGAGAACTCACAAACAACACCAAGTTCTTTAAAACAATTAAAGTTGGCAAAATACTTAGTAGATGAGTTGAAAAATATTGGTGTTACAAATGCATATGTAGATGAATTTGGTATTGTATATGGAAGTTTACTTGCCAATTGCGAGGCTAATTGTCCTAAAATAGGATTTATAGCTCATATGGATACTTCACCTGATATGAGTGGTGAAAATGTAAAACCAAGAATAATTGAAAATTATGATGGCTCTGATATCATTTTGAATGAAAAATTAAATATTCATATGGGGCCAAATGATTTTGAAAGCCTAAATCGTAATATTGGTGAGAACCTAATTGTTACTGATGGAACAACCTTACTAGGTGCTGATGATAAAGCCGGTATAGCCGAAATAATGACTATGCTAGAAACAATTATTCAAAAAAACTTACCGCATGGTGATATAAAAATAGCATTTACCCCTGATGAAGAAGTAGGCAGAGGTACAGATCACTTTAATGTGAAAGCATTTGATGCGGATTTCGCCTATACAGTAGATGGCGGCGAAGTTGAGTTTATTGATTATGAGAACTTTAATGCAGCTAGTGCAGTATTGGATATACAAGGATTAAGCATTCATCCAGGTTCCGCTAAAGGCAAGATGATAAATGCTCTTTTAGTTGGAATGGAATTTCATTCCATGTTGCCTGTTGAACAAAACCCAGCATATACGGAAGGTTATGAAGGATTTAATCATTTAACTGATATGCATGGAGAATGTGAACACGCGCATATGTCTTATATTATTCGTAATCATGATGAAACATTATTTGAACAACAAAAAGAAGACTTTAAGCGCATAGCTGATTACTTAAATAAAAAGTATCCTGAAAATACGATTACATTACAGATAACGGATAGTTATGCAAATATGCGTCAAATCATCGAACAAAATATGAATATTATTGAGTTGGTAAAAAAATCTATGGAAGAAATAGGTTTACAGCCTGCTTCCGCAGCTATTCGTGGTGGTACTGATGGAGCACGCCTAACATATGAAGGTCTCCCTTGTCCTAACTTAGGAACCGGTGGTTATAACTATCACGGTAAATATGAATATGTTTCCATAAATGAAATGGAGAAAAGCGTCGCATTGCTTTTGAAAATAGTTGAAAATAGTTTGAAATTATAAAATTAATCATTAGTATTATAAATAGAAAAGACGGTAAGGATATTCTATTAGTACTAACATCTGACTACTAAAAGAAAGGAAATCTATCTTTAATGTGATGATTATAGGATGATTTAATAAATCTCTTAATATCCTATATCACAGTAAGGTATTAGATTTCCTTTTTAAATTAAACACAGACAATAACTTGCAAAGGTTTATTAAGTTCAATACATTCTTTTTTTCTAACTGCCGCTTTAAGTGGTAGTAAATAAGTGTCCTGCTTTGTATCAAACCAAATAGCAGTTTGCCATTGTGTATTACCAATTATTGCTGTTACTTTTAATCGACCCCAACCTTCTTCTAAACATTTAAAAATATTTCTTATATCTATAGATATTTCTTTTGGAAGAGAAACAAAAACCCATCCAACCATTCCTTCTGTCGCAGAATAATGATATGGCTTTGCTGAAAATTCAAACTTCATTCCTTCGTTCTTCATTTAACACCTCCTGCAAATTCTATTTTGCCGCCAATACTTCAAACTCTAGTGTACCCCGCTCAGTACCATTAATAATAAGCGTAACTGAATGGATTCCAGGGTAATGTTTCCTTGTACTTGTATCCGCAAAGGAATGTGTTTTTGTGTAATACCTCTTTTCCTTTTCCTTGAAAACAAGCTCGGATATTTGGAATATTTTACGGTTCCGCCTACCGTTTGCTTTAACATAATCAATTCCATATTCCAGCCGTGCCTTAGTTTTCTTTTCAGCCTCAAGCTCGAAGGAAAAAGTCAAAATACCCCCTGCAGGAACAGATACAGTTTCTAGTGAAAAAGCATTAACTCTGACACAGCCAGCATCTGAAAATCCCAAAATACGAAGCACTTCGCTATTGCCCTTTTTAAGAAGTGTCCTGCACCCGTGTTTGATAATCCAATCTGTATTCTTGTCTTTACCATACCAATCCTTAGCAACCTTCACCACTAAATCAGGATGTGTTTTTGATATATCATTCAGGTTATTGGCTACACTTTTACGAACATACGGTGAAGGGTCTGCTTTTAGCAACTCTAAAATACGGAGAATCGGAGATGGATCTTTTTGGAAGTTTGGCAAGCTTTGTCCCCAAGGCAGTCTGGGGCGACAACCTTCGCTGGCAAGCCTACGGACATGCTCATTATTATCTTTAGCCCATGATGCCATCTGCGCCATCATACGTTCTTCATCGTTAATAATAAATGCTCTTACTGCAAATTCAGCTGATGCGTATGGAGTATATCTTGCTAAAGCTGACATAGAGACGCCCCAGTTTTCTTTATCCTGTCCGTAAAGCTCAACAAAAGTTGGGAAAAAGGAAACAAAACCATCTGAGCAGGTATCATAATTCATTATCACTTTATCAATAATGTGAATGGCTGTTTTATAGTCGTCTGGTAAATACTTCCCTAAATTTACACTAATTTGCATGACCCTCTGTTTCAATTCTAAACTATCCCACATTTCGTCCATCGTGGATTTTAAAAACGCATCTACCGGAAACTCATCATAAACCGTTTGAATCTGTGATGCGAGCTTGTATAGTGATTCATAATTAAATCTGTCCTTAAATAATTCCGCCATATTACTCCTCCTTCGAATACAGAGTTCCCATATCTTAAAACCTTTGATAATGCTGATAGATGCAGTGTTTTAGGGGATAATCAAATTTTTAGTTGGTTTTTCTAATATGTAATTACAGTATAAATTACTCCATGTCGATTGTTGTGGCGTGTAATAAGATAAAGATAACCATTATGGTTATTCCAACTCAGTTTCATCTACTATTAAGCCTAATAGTTTTACTAGCTGTAGCGCTTGATCTGTGCTTACGATGGCGCCTTTTAATAAATCTTGTGTTACACCAATACCATCAATTTCGCTTGTCGCAAAATTCATGCCATCAAGACTAGTATTATAAAATTCACTATCTACTAAACTGCAATGTTCAAATAACGCTTTTTTAAATTCACATTGAATGTAGCTAGAACTACCTATATCACATTTTTTATATATCGTCTGTTTATAACGACTTCCACTGAAATTCGCATAATGCAGATTGCATTCAATATATTGTATATTATGTAACACACAATCAATGAATTGTGTTCCCATTGCGCGACATGTTTTGAAAATAGTGCGATGTATGGCACCATCACTAAAAACAACATTGTTAAATTCACAATTTTCAAAAATGACATCAATCATGTCAATGTTAAGAAAATTACAGTCTTCAAAACATACATTTTCAAATACTATGCCATCCAAATGCAGACATGGCAATTCTGGTTCACGAATTAGACAATTTTTAAAACTTAGTCCTTGTAGATAGGGCTCCTCTTCCACCATTTTGTGGAATTCTGTCTGTTCTTCTAAATATGAGGGTATTCTTGGTTTCTCAATTTTCATTTAAACCTCCAAGTTATTTGTGTATAACGGTTAAATTAATTAAGTAAATTCTAATGGATTCATTATAACACCCATGTTATGAAAGTCTATATACTTTTTGATCATGGTGCAAAATTTTATCATGAAAAGAATAATCTTGTAGAGTTTTTACTTTAATCCTTACTCATTGACAACATATAGTGAAAAAGAGTCTTTCACGTTAATTATAAACCTAAAAAATGTAGAGAAAAAGGTCCTTTTACATCTATTCCTTATAAAATATGATGAAGTAGCGTTATGATAAAAGTGAATCTTTTTAAAAACTATAGTCATCTTTTTTATGATTATAACTTGACGATTATCAAAGCCAATTTTTTGTTTTTTTTCAAAAATCTGCTCCCTTCAGAAATAAACTAAACTTGCCAATCATTGGTATTTCGTCTTATAATGATATCATGTATTTTATATACATGGATTGATTCTATATTTTGCTTTTATATTATCATTTTAAGAGAGCATGAATCGTATTTTATATCTGATTACTCCATCTAAACCTACAGATTCAGTCAAAATACATGATATTCAAAATACATGTTAATTCAAAACGCATATTCGTTTAAAACACATGATATTTAAAACACATATTCATTCAAAGCATATGATATTCAAGATACATATTCATTCAAAGCACTTATGCGTAAAATTGACAAGTTATAGAACACTAACCAAAACCAAATAAAGGAAGGACATTAAAATGGAACAAATGATTATCACACCAATTGCAAAATCCCTCAATATCAGTGAAAAACAAGTGGTAAACACCTTAGATCTACTAGAGCAGGGAAATACGGTCCCTTTCATCGCCCGTTATCGAAAAGAAGTCACAAATGGTCTGGATGAAGAACAAATCCGCGTCATTCAGGAAAATTATACATATCAGCTAAACCTAAAAAAACGTAAAGAAGACGTGGCACGTCTTATTGAACAACAAGGAAAATTAACAGAAGAAATAAAAAAACAAATTGAAGCATGCGAAAAGCTGTCACAAGTAGAAGACATATATCGACCATATCAACAAAAACGCAAAACCCGTGCAACAGATGCACAGGCAAAAGGTCTTGCTCCACTTGCTGAATGGTTATTAAAACTACTGCCAAACGTAAATGTCAAACAAGAAGCAGCAAACTATATAAAAGAAGATGTACCAACTATTCAAGATGCTTTGCAAGGGGCAAAAGATATTATTGCCGAAAAAGCTAGTGATGATGCTGAAATCCGCAAACGCATCAGAAACAGTATGGAACATTATGGACGCCTAGTGACAAAAGAGAAAAAGAAACATGAAGATACAAAAAAAGTGTATAAAATGTATTACGATTACAATGAACGTATTTCCACCCTAGCGAGTCATCGTATCATGGCAATCGATCGTGCAGAAAAAGAAAAGGTCATCCAAGTCTCCATAGATTTTGATGAAGATTATCAACTGAATTGGGCTATCCAGAGATTCACCAAAAAACGCCAATGTCCAGCGGTTCCTTATATTGAAGAAGCTGTGCAGGATGGATTAAAACGCCTTGCATTTCCAAGCGTAGAACGAGAAATTCGCAATGAACTGAGTGAAAGAGCACACGAACAATCAATCGAAGTATTCTCTATGAATTTAGAAAAACTATTGTTGCAACCACCAATGAAACAAAAAATGGTCTTAGGCTTTGACCCAGCTTTTCGTACAGGATGTAAACTTGCGGTAATAGACGAAACTGGAAAGCTATTGAAAATCAGTGTCATCTACCCGCATCAGCCAAATGCCAGGATAAAAGAAGCCGAAAGCATCATGCTGAATTTGCTAAAAACATATCCTATAAAAATCATCGCAATTGGCAATGGTACAGCCAGTCGCGAGAGCGAAGCTTTTGTTGCAAAGTTGATACGTGATCATCACCTTGCGGTGTCTTACACCATCGTCAGTGAGGCAGGAGCATCCGTATACTCTGCCAGTAAGCTCGCTCGTGAAGAATTTCCGGATCTTCAAGTAGAACAGCGTTCAGCTATATCAATCGCTCGAAGAGTTATTGATCCACTTGCAGAATTGATTAAAATAGATCCACAATCTATCGGTGTTGGTCAATATCAACACGACCTGCCAACGAAACGATTAAAAGAACGTTTGGATTTTGTCGTTACAAAAGCAGTGAACCGTGTAGGAGTAAATGTGAATACTGCCAGCAGTGAATTATTGAAAAATATATCCGGTTTAAGTGCAGCCACCGCGAAATCAATTGTGACCTATCGTGAAGACCATGGTGAAATAAGAAACCGCAGCGAGTTAAAGCAAATTCCAAAGGTCGGAGCAAAATCATTTGAACAGGCGGCTGGATTCCTGCGCATTGAAGACGGTGATGAACCTTTAGATCGAACATCTATTCATCCTGAAAGCTATGCTTTGGCGAAAAAAATTCTTGCCCAATTTGCTTTAACACCTTCTATGATGGGAAGCGAGGAAGCAAGAGCTTCTTTGGAAAAAGTGACATCTTCAGCTTTAGCAAAAGAATTAGGCGCTGATGTATATACGATTGAAGATATCTTAGATGCCATACGTTCTCCATTGCGTGATTATCGTGAACGCTATGATGCGCCAATTTTACGAAGTGATGTATTGGAGCTGGAAGATCTGCATATCGGAGATGAATTGGAAGGTGTTGTTCGTAATGTTGTGGACTTTGGTGCTTTTGTAGATATCGGTTTGCATGAAGACGGCTTAGTACATATTTCAAAAATGCGCCGTCAGCGAGTGCAACATCCTAGTGAAGTTGTGGCTGTAGGAGATGTTGTCAAAGTCTGGGTATACAATATTGATCAAGAAAAACAAAAAGTACAACTTAGTCTGTTACCATTGCAAAAATAAAGCTGTGGTTGATGAAGAGGGTACTGGTTAGTCAATGATGATAAAAATAGTATCAGGTAGTAATGGAAATACTTTATAATGAAGATATGGATGTGTTTTCTAAGCAAATGACGTGCTGGTCTTTTCACCCGCAGGATCATTTCGATTAAAAAACACATCCTTTTCTTAAAGATGCGACGTTAAGAACATCATCTATTCATCTTTATTTAATATGGATAAGTAGAACCACTTTCATAAAGAATGATGTGCGTTATCCTTTACAACCTAACGGAATTAATTTCATTATGATCTTTTTTTGTATCTGATCAACATTTTTTTATCATTTGCAATGCAAATTACGATCAGCTAAAAAGTGAAGAAAACCAAGCTTTCTTTGACAGTTTAAATTAAGAATTTCATCATTTCTAAACATGTGACACGTAGTATCCATATAACTAAATATTGACGATATCGCTTCGTAATAAAGGCAAGCGAAAGTTTTACACAAAACGTAATTTCCTTATGAAAAATAAAGATTTTATAGTATAATAAACGTGGTAATTATAAGGAGGACTAAGGAATGTCAGAAATCGACGTATTAAAGGGACATGCGACGAATATCCGAAAGAATATCGTAAAAATGGTGACAGAAGCAAAATCTGGTCATCCGGGTGGAAGTTTATCCTCTGTGGAAATTGCGACGGCTATTTATTTCACACAGATGAATATTGATGAGAACAATCTGACGAGCAATCAGCGTGATCGTTTTGTGTTATCAAAAGGACATGCATCACCGCTGTTGTATGCTGTATTAGCAGAAAAAGGATTTCTTGAAGAAACAGAATTAGCAACCTTCCGTAAGCTGAATTCTCGTTTACAGGGACATCCTAGCATGCGTAAGTTGCCTGGGGTAGATATGTCAACCGGCTCTTTAGGGCAAGGTATTTCAACGGCTGTAGGAATGGCGTTATCGAACAAGTATCATGAACTGCCTTATCGTGTATACACATTGTTAGGCGATGGTGAATGTCAAGAAGGTGAAGTATGGGAAGCAGCTATGGCAGCTGCTCATTACAAGCTGGATAACCTTTTGGCATTTGTAGATAACAATGGATTGCAAATTGATGGCAAGATTAGTGATGTCATGAATCCTTCACCAATTGATGAAAAATTTAAAGCCTTTGGCTGGAATGTCATTACGCTGGAAGATGGTAATGATCTTGCATCTGTAATTGAGGCATGTGAAGAGGCGAAAACCGTTAAGGGCAAACCTACGGTAGTTGTCGCGAAAACGGTGAAAGGAAAAGGTGTTTCCTTCATGGAAAATCAGGCAGGTTGGCATGGTGTTGCCCCTAGTGCGCAACAGTGTCAGGATGCACTCAAAGAATTGGAGGGAAATAAATAATGAAAGTAGCTACACGTGAAGCTTATGGGAAAACTTTAGCGGCATTAGCAAAAGAAAATAAAAATATCATCGTGTTAGATGCTGATTTGTCTGGTTCAACAAAGACAAAAGAAGTCAAAGCAGTAGCACCTAAACAGCATTATAATATGGGAATAGCAGAAGGCAATATGATGGCTGTTGCGGCAGGTCTGGCAGCAAGTGGTAATATCGTCTTCGCATCCAGCTTCGCCATGTTTGCGACTGGTAGAGCTTTTGAACAAATTCGTAATTCTATCGGTTATCCACATCTGAATGTAAAAGTCTGTGCATCACATGCCGGTCTGACGGTTGGTGAAGATGGTGCCAGTCATCAAAGCATTGAAGATATCTCCCTAATGCGAGGCATTCCTGGTATGACTGTCATCTGTCCGGCAGATGCAGTGGAAACGGATAAAGTTATCCGTGCTGTGGCGGAAATTGATGGACCTTGCTACGTTCGTCTGGGCAGAAGTGCAGTGGAAACGGTATATTCAGAAGATATGGCGTTTGAAGTTGGAAAAGGAAATGTCCTACGTCAAGGGAAAAAGGTCGCAATCATAGCTTGTGGCATTATGGTCGAAGCAGCATTACAGGCTTATGATGAGCTAAAGGAAAAAGGCTATGAACCAACTGTAGTGGATATGCATACGATCAAACCAATTGATAAAGATTTATTGGTAGAACTGGCGAAGAGCCATGATTTATTCGTTACTTGTGAAGAGCATAGTGTCATCGGCGGCTTGGGCAGTGCAGTTGCTGAAACATTAAGCCAGTATGCTCCAACAAAAATTAAGATGGTTGGCGTTCAGGATACTTTCGGAGAAAGTGGTACACCTGCTGGCTTGTTGGAAAAATATGGCTTAACTAGTAAGGATATTGTTAAAGCAGTTATTGAAGAATAATACATATCGATAAAGAGAAGAGGGAGAGCCTTTCCTTCTTCTTTTTTCATACAAGTAGCTTTTGTGATATTTGAGAGAAATCTTTTGTGATTTAAAGAATAAGTAACTAGCCAGTATGGCAAGTAATGTACAATTTCATGCACGTTCATAAGCATTCATTAGCTTTTAGGTACATAAGCATCTGTTAGTTTTTATATTCATAAGTATCTGTTAGCTTTTAGGTACATAAGCATCTGTTATTTTTATATTCATAAGTGTCTGTTAGCTTTTAGGTTCATAAGAATCTGTTAACTTTTATGTTCATAAGCATTTTTTCAATTCATAAGCATCTGTAAACTTTCACGTTTATAAGCGTCCATTAACCTTCATGGTTATAAGCATGTATAAAAGAAAAAGAGACAGAAATTATAGGATGTGGCTTACAATTTTCTTACATTTCTTTTAGATAAGGAATTTATGTGAAGGATTTGTTATAATACAAGCATGGAGGGATACTATGCAAACAAGAATATTGGTACTGGATGATGAAAAAGAAATCGCTGACCTTGTCACCCTGTATCTGAAAAATGAGGGATATCAGGTCCACGAATTTTATGACAGCGAAGATGCATTGCGTTTTATAAAGGATAATCCCGTTGACTTGGCGATGTTGGATATTATGATGCCAAAGATTAACGGCTTTGAGATATGCAAGATCATACGTGAAAAATATACATTCCCGGTTATCATGTTAACGGCTAAAATTGAGGATATGGATAAGATTCAGGGATTGTCATTAGGAGCGGATGATTACATAACCAAACCGTTTAATCCGCTGGAGATGGTAGCACGAGTAAAGGCACAATTGCGTCGTTATAAGAAATATAATACAACAAAGGATAATGTAAATGTGATTGATTTTAAAGGACTTATCATCGATAATGATTCTCATCAATGCACACTTTATGATAAAGTCTTAAATCTGACACCGATTGAATTTTCGATTTTGTGGTATTTATGTAAGAATCGTGGCAGAGTCGTTCCTAGTGAAGAATTGTTTGAAGCTGTGTGGAAAGAAAAATATTTTGATTCCAATAACACGGTGATGGTACATATTCGCCGCTTGCGAGAGAAGATGATGGAACCGCCTCGTAATCCGAAATTTATTAAAACGGTTTGGGGCGTAGGGTATAAAATTGAAGAATAATTGGTATCAGCAGCTGCGGAAACAATTGACTCTGCGGTTTCTGCTGTTGACGCTTATCGTATCTGCAGTTTTATTACTCTTTATTGCCATGATCGGCAGTAAAGCTGGGTTAGAAGCCAGTAAAGGAACTTTAAGCAATGGGGATTTTTATTATTACTATTTACAGCATTCATGGGAGATCAATACCTTGTTATTCACCATTGGGTTTATCGCTTTATTGTTATTTTTTATTGTATCCTTCTTTCACAGCATGGATGCCTTACTACTCTGTCTACAAGGAAAACCTTTGCGTAAGCAGCCTTTATTTTTCAAAATGTTTCCACAATTTCTGGAGGCTCAAAAGAAAGTCGAAAGTTTGCTTGCCAAACGCAGTGTGAGTGAAGAAGTGTCTGCACAAAAGAAAGAGCATAAGAATGAATTATTAATGTATCTGGCACATGATCTGAAAACCCCCTTAACATCAATGATTGGTTATATCAATCACATTTTGGATCATCATTTGAATGAAGAACAGGAAGCATCTTCTTTAGCCATTGCACATAGTAAAGCAAACCGTTTAAATGAATTGATTGATGAGTTTTCTGAAGTTTTACGTTATGATGATAAGGTGTCACAACTGGATGTTACACATATTGATTTGACTATGATGTTAAAGCAGCAACTGGTAGGTTTTTATCCTTTATTAGAAGGAAAAGGTCTTAAATTGAAGGAAGAAATCCCACAAGATATGTTGATTGATGGTGATTATGATAAACTACAGCGTGTATTTGATAATCTGATGCGTAATGCTATCAATTACGCAAAACCGGATACGACCATTTATATTACGGTCACAAAACAAGAGCAGGGCATTCAACTATTATATCGCAATAAAGCTGAGGATATGAAGGAAGAAGCCGTTGCACATTTGTTTGATAAATTTTATCGTGCACAGAGTGCCCGCAGTTCCAGCAGTGGTGGTGCCGGCTTAGGTTTAGCCATTGCGCGAGAAATTATGCAGCTGCATCATGGGGATATTCATGCAGAATTAGATGGCGATGAGATATCCTTTTATCTGCATCTACCTTATACGTTAGGGGCATCGATATGAAAGAGCGATATTTGAAAAACTTAGAACGCCGCTTGGTGCTGAAATATACCTTTATTGTATTGGCATTGAGCCTAGGTGGAGCTACGATCTTGTATATTTTTGATAATGTATTAAATGGCATTGTCATTGATTTTTTAAAAGTACTTTTGATAGATGGTGACCCATTTTCAACCTTTAAGAAGATTTTTGCTATTGTTTTACCTGCCATTATTGCCATTACTGGCTTTATGCTTGTTTATTTTCTATGCCGAGAGCTGTCAAACTATCTTCGCGTGTTAATGGAAGGTATGGATGATGTTTTGGAAAAGCAACGCGAAAAGTTAAATTTTCCTAAAGAGTTGCAGCCTACCCAAAAACTAATCTTATCCATTGCGGAGGATTATCAGCGCAATGAGAAAGCAGCTTTAGAGGATGAAGAAAAGAAGAAGGATTTGATTTATTTATTAGCACAGGATATAAAATTGCCTTTATCAAATATTTTAATGTATTTAGAACTGTTAGAAAAGGAACAAAGAATATCGCCACAATTACGTAAGGAGTTTATGGCAAGTGTTCTTTATAAATCCATGGATCTGGAAGAGATGATCAATGAGTTCTTTGATATCACCCGTTTCAATCTGCGTTATGCGAAATGGACACCGGAGCATATGTATTTGGATCGCATGGTGGAGCAGGTGTTGGATGAATATTATCAAATGTTGGAAGAAAAGAGTATGAAAGTGGATGTGCAGTATGAACATCAGCTGCCCTTATATGCGGATAATGACAAGATTGCCAGAGTTCTGCGTGATTTATTACGGAATATGATTGCATTAGGGGATGCCAATAGTACCATTGTTATACAGCTTATGGAGCATAGTGCGCATTATACGATTGTGATGAAAGGCAGTGTTCCTCATTTATCGGCATATCAGATTGCTCATATTTTCCATAACTATTATCGCTTAGAGGATTTGCATGGAAGTGGTAAGCAGCATGTATTGGGTTTAGGTATTGCAAAACAGATTGTTGATATGCATAAAGGCATCCTTAGGGCAAGTTCTTTGCAGGATACCTTGCAGTTTTATATTGATTTGCCCAAAGAAACTTTGGAGAAAGAAGTAGCGCATGCATAAGCTGAAAGGATGCTGGTGGCTTATGCATGAAGTGAATAGTACAGAAAGGAAAGAAAGCGTATGCGTTGTGAAGTAAATGAGCAATTTCCGATAGCCATTGAAGAGGAAGGAACGGTTATGGACTATGTCGATCACGAATTTGTCTTTGTGATCAAGGATGAAACATGGACGGATTTCGAGTTGAAGGCATTAAAGAAACAGCCTTTGGAAATAGCGTTTGTATATAAATATGATATCGCCATCTTCTTATTAACATTGGAGGATGCGATTGATACGAGTGATTTCGTATTTAATGTGCATGATAACGATTATGATGAAACATTGTTTACACATTTTGCTACAGGCAGTGGTTATACCTGCACGTTATATTTACTTGATGGTAAGAATATAGTGAAAGGTAGAAAAATCGTGCAACTATCAAATGCGATGTCCCTTAAGATTGCGGACTGTTTAAAGCAGCAGAAGGATGTCCCTTATCGCGAAGAAGAATTTATTTGTAATCTAGAAGGGTTGCAGGCGGCTTGGGAACCTTTTGAGTTACAGCCAATGGCAATTGCAAATGAGACGTTTAAATAGGTATATTCTTTTAAAATGTATGCGGTGTAAATACACATGTATACATTTTTTAGATTTATAGTTGTGCTTTTTTTCACTATACAGTATAATTTAAGATAAGATTTAAGAGGAGGCAAAAAGATGAGAGCGGTAGTAAGTGTAATTGGTAAAGATATGGTAGGCATTCTGGCGAAAGTCAGTGTAGAATGCGAAAAGGCGAATATGAATGTGCTGGAAGTTTCACAGACATTGCTGCAAGATATGTTTGCGATGATCATGCTGATTGATATTACAAAAGGTAATACATCCTTGAGTGATTTTGCACAGCATATGGAAGAGGTAGGAAAAAAAGAAGGTTTAATTATCCACGTTATGCATGAGGATATTTTTAATTCCATGCATAAAATTTAGAAGGAGAATTGTCTATGATAAATGTACATGATATTCTGGAAACCATAAAGATGATCGATGAAGAATACTTAGATGTTCGTACGATTACCATGGGTATATCTTTATTAGATTGCTGCGACAGTGATATCGATCGTTCTTGTGAGAAGATATACAATAAGATTACGCGGTTGGCAAAAGACCTGGTCAAAACAGGAGAAGATATTTCTCGTGAATATGGTATCCCTATTATTAATAAGCGAATTTCGGTTACACCGATTGCCATGTTGGTAGCTGCTAGTGGCGGTGATCCTGTAAAATATGCATTGACATTGGAAAAGTGTGCGCAAGCAGTAGGGGTTAACTTTATTGGTGGTTATTCCGCATTAGTGCAGAAAGGATGTGCAGCCGGCGATCGCGAATTAATGGAATCTATCCCACGGGCATTAGCACAGACGGAGCATGTGTGTGCATCTGTTAATGTTGGCAGCACAAAGGCAGGCATTAATATGAATGCAGTAGAGCTTATGGGGCGTATGGTGAAGGAAGCGGCTGAACTGACAAAAGATAACAATTGTATTGGAGCAGCAAAGCTTGTTGTATTCTGTAATGCGCCTGAGGATAATCCTTTTATGGCCGGTGCTTTCCATGGTGTTGGAGAACCGGATTGTGTCATAAATGTAGGTGTATCTGGTCCGGGTGTGGTAAGGGCTGCGTTAGCGAAAGCTCCTAAGGATGCGCCGATGAATGAGATTGCGGATATCATCAAAAAGACAGCCTTTAAGATCACACGTATGGGTCAATTGGTTGGCTCCTTGGCAAGTGAGCGCTTAGGTGTACCATTTGGTATCGTGGATCTTTCTTTAGCACCGACACCGGCTGTCGGTGATAGCGTAGCATATATCTTAGAGGAAATGGGCTTACAGACTTGTGGGGCATATGGTACGACAGCTTGTCTGGCAATGCTGAATGATGCGGTAAAAAAAGGCGGTGTCATGGCAAGTAGTACGGTTGGCGGTCTCAGTGGAGCATTTATTCCGGTCAGTGAGGATGCCGGTATGATTGCAGCGACACGTGCCGGTGTTTTATGCCTGGAAAAATTAGAAGCTATGACAGCGGTATGTTCCGTAGGTTTAGATATGATTGTAATTCCTGGTGAAACAACTGCTGAGGTAATTAGTGGTATCATTGCGGATGAAGCTGCAATTGGTATGGTGAATTCTAAGACAACAGCAGTCCGTGTGATTCCGGCAGTTGGTAAACAAGCAGGTGATGAACTGGAATTTGGCGGTTTGTTAGGAAGTGGCCCTATCATGAAAATTAATCAGAGTGATAATTCTGTCATGATTCATCGAATGGGAAGAATACCAGCTCCTTTACAGAGCTTGAAGAATTAAATGATACAAAAGTCTAAAAACTATAGGAAGATAGCTTTTAGACTTTTTCTGTTCAGTATGATTGTATGAAAGATACAAGAAGTTATCTGTATTCCATATAGAATCATCCTAGGGAAGTGTTGCGTGTAATTACAAGGCGACTTGCAAAAATCGTAATTCTATAAGGATGGTAACGCTATCAGATATTCCTTTACATTACGATATAACACGAAAGGGGAAACGGATATGAATGAAAGTATAATAGAAATTAAACATCGTTTATCAAAAATAGAAGGTTTAAAAGACTATCAAAGAGAATTGGAACAGCGCTATGAAGAAATCAGCCAGAAACTGGAAGTGGCAATGCATATCGCAGAAAAAGAACAACAGGATGTTGAAAAACTCCAGCATGCCTCTTTAGCCAGCTTAGTAGCCTGGTTTGCGAAAGATAAGGAAGAGCGCTTAGTCAAAGAAGAACAGGAAGCTGTCAAAGCAGCTATCCTAGTCAGTCAACTACAGCAAGACCTAGAAATCACCAATGCCGAATTAGTAAAGTGCGAAGAAGAAATTGCTCAAGAAGATGCTTTACGCGGCGCTTTGGAAGAAATGCAAAAACAGGAAGCTTTGCAAGGGGAACATGGCAAAGAGGCAGCAGAGCTATACAGCCAATTGGAACAGGAACAATTATTGGATAAAGAACTGCAAGAGGCTATTGCGGCAAGCTATGTTGTTACGGATAAGTTACGTTTCGCTGTATCTGAAATGAGCAGTGCATCTGATTGGGGCATGATGGATATTGCCGGAGGCGGTATGATGACATCCATGATCAAGCATTCGCATGTAAAAGAAGCATCGAAAAAAATTGCCCAACTGCAACAAGATTTGTTGCGTTTACAAAAGGAAGTTAAGGATGTGCATAACATTGATATCGCGCCAATGGAAATAGAGAGCTGGCTAAGTACAGCAGATATCTTCTTTGATAATTTCATCTTTGATTTTATGGCGTATTCGAGAATTAATAAAAGCCATGAACAACTGAAAGCAGGACTTGAAAATATCATTGCTTTACAAGATCAGCTATTGGATGAAAAGTGTCAGTGTTTAGAACGACAAAATGCATTACATACAAAAATACAAAAGCTTTTTGATGAAATGGAACAGGATGAATAGACCTGTTCTTCTTTTTTTACTATTTTTACATGCTTTCCAATCAAATCATGCTATATTTTCCTAATTTTGTGATAAAATAAAAAAGCGCGATATAAAGGAGCGATGAAGATGTTGGAATTAAAGCATGTATCCTTTGAAGTAGAAGGAAAACATATACTAAATGATATTACGATGACAATTGCGGATAATCAATTTACAGTCATCACCGGACCAAATGGCGGAGGGAAGTCTACCCTTGCCAAGATCATCATGGGAATCGAGAAGCCAACAAGTGGACAGATCTTATTTGATGGCGAGGATATCACCGAACTAAGTGTTGATGAACGAGCAAAACGTAAAATCGGTTATGCTTTTCAACAGCCCCCACGTTTTAAAGGCATGAGTGTGCGGCATTTGTTATCACTTGCTCATGGCAAGGATCTGGATGAAGATGTCTGCTGCAGCTATTTAAGTGATGTCGGCTTGTGTTCGAAGGATTACTTAGACCGTGATGTGGATGCTTCCTTATCCGGAGGAGAAGTGAAACGTATTGAAATTGCGACAATCTTAGCCAGAGATTTAAAGCTGTCCATCTTTGATGAGCCAGAGGCAGGTATTGACTTATGGAGTTTTGCGAAGCTGGTGGAAACTTTCCAGCATTTACAGGCACAATCCAAACAGTCCATCATCCTGATTTCGCATCAGGAAAGAATCATGCAGCTGGCGGATGAAATCATTATCATTGAGAATGGTCGCATGAAAATAAGAGGAACACGCGAGGCTATTTTGCCATCTTTGATGAATGAATTTGAGCCTTGCGGATTGAAAAAGTAGGTGAGCATATGGAAAACATGGAAAAAGACCTGTTACAGACAATTGCCGATATACGTGGCTTTATGCCGGGAAGTGCATTTAGTCTGCGAAAGAATGGAGAAGGCATTGAACGTCATTCTACTGAGCATGTTAGAATCAATGCCAAATTGGATAAACCGGGCATTGATATCATTGTCGATGCCAACACGGTAGGGGAAAGTCTACATATTCCGGTTATCTTAACCGACAGCGGTATTAAGGATGTTGTATACAATGATTTTTACATAGGTGAAAATGCAGATGTGGAGATTATTGCCGGCTGTGGAATTCATAACGATGGCTGTGATACATCTCAGCATGATGGCATTCATACCTTTCATATCGCAAAAAACGCAAAGGTGCGCTATGTTGAAAAGCATTATGGAGAAGGTAATGGCAGCGGTGGTCGTATCTTAAATCCGGTTACGATCATTCACATGGAAGATGGTGCTTATGCGCAGATGGATATGAGCCAGATCAAAGGTGTAGATTCTACGATGCGTAAAACCGAAGCGAACTTAGGTCCGCATGCCAAGTTGGTCATCAATGAAAAACTAATGACACATGGCAAGCAGACTGCGCATAGTGATGTAACCGTGAATTTGAACGGGGAAGACAGCGTTGTGCAAATCGTATCCCGTTCAGTGGGGAAGGATGACTCCATTCAGGTATTCCACCCAATTGCCATCGGAAACAATAAATCCCGTGCGCACATTCAATGTGATTCCATCATTATGGATCATGCAAAGATCAGCTCAATTCCGGAAATTGCAGCGAATCATGTGGATGCGGAAATTGTGCATGAGGCAGCTATTGGAAAGATCAATTCCGATCAGTTGGTGAAATTGCAGACATTTGGCTTAAGTGTAGAGGAGGCAGAAAAAGTTATCGTAGATGGATTCTTGAAATAGGATTCATCTTTTTTTCATTGATGATTTCGGTGGCACATGTATTTTTACCTAAGAAGCATCAGTATCAACAAAGGGCAAGCTTCATACCTACACGAAGGGTTACCTGCATATCTACACAAAGGATACCTGCATCTTTAAAAGCGACTTGCTCAATGTAGGTGGTATCTAGTATAATAAAAGTCTTATAAAGGAGGAATAGGATGAAGAAATTCATTTGTTTATGTTTGGTATGCTTGATATGTCTATTGCCAGTCCAGGCAAATACAAAACAAAAGGTTACACTCAGTAAATGTACGGATGGCGATACGGCGCATTTTATAATCAAAGGGAAAGATACGACGGTACGTTTTCTGGCTATAAATGCACCGGAATATACAAAGGAAAAAGAACCATATGGAAAAGAAGCTAGTGTCTATGTGTGTGATGCCTTAACCAATGCCAAAACAATAGAATTAGAGTATGATGATGGCAGTGATGAAACAGATAAATATGGCAGAACCTTAGCCTGGGTGTATGCGGATGGGAAGCTTTTACAAAGAGAATTGGTGAAGCAAGGCTTAGCCGAAGTCAAATACATCTATGGGGATTATGCTTATACCGATGAATTAAAGAGTTTAGAAAAAGCAGCCAAAAAACAAAAGCTGAATATGTGGAGTGATGGCACATATGAAGAAGAAAAGGCAGAATTACCATACTATTTAACAGCTGTTGGCGGTATCTTATGCATCTTAATTGGTGTTTTCTTTACGAAGGGGAAACGTCAGAAACAAAAACTGATTCGTCAGGGTATGAAACAATTAAAGAAGAAATAATGCTTCTTCTATAAGCAAGAGCCACCTGCATAAACCAAACTTAAGCAAGGAAAGGCTCTTTTTTCCTATGCTTGTAAGATAAAGCAACAACGCGTATAATGGAAACAGAATGGAGGGGTTTGATGCGTATCGCAATATGTGATGATGAGGCTGTGCAGCTGCAACTTATCGCAAACTATGTGGAAGAATATCAAAACATTTATCATCAACCTTTGACAATAGAATGCTATTCCAATGCGGATGCCCTTTTGTTTGCTTATCAGGAAGACTATGCCATCCCTATTCTATTATTAGATATTCAAATGAAAGGATTAAATGGCATGGAGCTGGCAAAACTCGTCAGAAAGTATTCCAAAGATACGATCATTATTTTTATTACCGGTGTCAGTGATTATGTTTATGATGGATTTAATGTACAGGCTTTAAATTATCTGATGAAGCCTATAAAAAAAGAACAGCTGTTCGCTTGTTTAGATAAGGCAATAGAGAAACTAAATACACAGCAGCCAACCATCGCTCTATGTTGTGATAAACAGTGGCTGCGCTTTCCTGTAAAAGATATCCTGTATGTAGAAAGTGATGGTCATTATTTGGATGTTCATACGAAAAAACAATGTTATCATGTGAAAAAAACAATGAAGGAAATGGAGGAAGAGTTACCAACATCCCTGTTTTTTCATTTATCACGCAGTTATCTGATTCAACTTGAGGCCATAGAAAAAATCAATACACAAACGCTATGGATGAGCAATGGACAATGCATACCGATTCCCAAAGGGAAATACCGTCTGCTGAGCAAGGCCTTTATTGCCCATCATTTTAAGGAGGCTATGTAAATGGAACTCTTGGCTATAGCATTTGCCTTATGCAGCATTTATCTGTTACAGTTACAGCTTTTCCATTTTGATTCTGGAAAAACCAAACATGTGGTATTGTGGCTGTTGATTTTATGTAGTTTTGGGATAGGGTATATGCTCCATGTTCAATTTGTTATTTGGTTAAGTGGGTTCTTTCTGCTGTATTGTTTTCTTTTCTTTTATTGTGATGCCACCTTGTATGATAAATTGCGGTATGGTCTATTTAGCATACTTGCGTTTTTCATCGATTATCTTGTCATGGTATGGCTGTTGGCAGCACCTGTTTGGATCATTGCTTTATCAATGATTGCGATACAGTATGGTATCTTATTGTGTTTGCAGTTACATGTCACCTGGTTTATGCTGTTATTACATAGTGGAGTCAGCGTGCTGGTTTGTTATCTGGCGATGCAACAGCCAAGTGCAGGCATTTTCTTGTTGCTATGGATAGGAATGGTACAGTATTTGCATGGGCAATATGCAGCGAACTTTGAGAAAAATACCAGAGCATTTCAAGAAGATGTAATGGCGCATCATTATGCGGAAGTAAAAAGTGTTTATATGAATATGCGTGGCTGGCGGCATGACTATCATAATCATTTGCAATCTTTAAAAGCGTATTTGCAGTTAGGACAGTATGAAGAGGCAGATGCCTATTTGTTTGAGCTGGAAAAAGATCTCGATAGTGTTGATGCTTTGGTAAAAAGTGGTAATTTGATGGTTGATGCGATCCTCAATTCCAAGTTGACCATCGCAAAACAAAAGCAGATACATGTGCAGTGTAAAGCACATGTCGCAAAACATATTGCGATACGGGATATTGATTTATGTGTTATCATTGGTAATTTGTTAGATAATGCCATTGAAGCATGTGAGATGTTAGAGGAAAAGGAACGTTTTATTAGGATTTATATAGAGATTGTGAAGCAACAGCTGTATATGTCGTTTACGAATGCAGCTATGGAAGATCTGAATTTCAATCAAAAGAGCTATATCAGTGAAAAGCGTGGGAATCATGGGCATGGCATGAAGCGCGTAAAGTTAACGGTTGAACGTTATGATGGTTACTTAAACTTGCAGAATGAACCTGGTGTATTCGTTAGTGAAGTCATGTTGCCGATTGTATCCTGTGATGAAGAAGCAGCAATCGAAGCTTGCACATAAAGCATAGCTTCACGCTGCGCACCTTTTGTAATGTTCTGATAGAAAGGGATAATATTCTAATAGAAAGGCATATAGAAAACGACGTTTTATGAACGAAAAAAGGGATTTCGTGAATGAAATGTCTTTTTTACTATTGTTTTGTTATACTTTTCCATAGAAACATTTTAGAAGTCATACGATAGCTTAAGAACTGTCAAACAATGGGGAAATAGGAGGATTGTTTTGCGGTTAGGAATCGTTATGAAATCATGGTTTCATGTATTGACTGTTGGTATGAGAAAGGTTGATGTTATGACTAGAGAAGAAATACGAAAGAACTATCGCTATAAAGATAATATGCGGATGTTATTAAAAGATATCAGTTGTTGTGGAAGACAATATTATGTGTATATGGTGTTGGAAATTATTTTAAAAACCATTGCACCAATTCTTCTGATGCTGCTCCCTGTTTATTTAGTTGGCTTGTTGGAACATCAGATAGATCTTGTTACGATCTGTGAGAAACTGAGTATATGGATCGTCGGGATTCTAGGTATTTATCTGGCTGATACATGGTTTCATGCGCAAAACATGCGCATCTTTGAAATGTTGAGAATGGCATTGTACATGCATCGTTTTTATAATCGGCGTGTGCATATGGATCTTTTGAGCTTAGAGAATGGTGAGAATACCGAGATGGAAATGGAAATTCGCCAGGCGCTGTTGCAGGGAAGCAGTCATGGTGTTGGAGCTTTGTTAGAAAGCAGCATATCACTTGCCAGCAGTGTGTTAGGTTTGTTGCTATATGCCATTTGCATTGGACAATTGCAGCCATTTCTACTGTTTTTGATTATGATTGCCGGTGGTGCAGCCGCGTTTGCAAAACGGCGAGCTAATATTTATGAATACCAAAAGATGGGACGCTTCTGGGAGAACAATGGTAAGTTTTGGGGTATGAAGAATGATAGCATCAATTTGGAAAAAGCCAAAGATATTCGCATGTATCATTTAGCTCCATGGTTTGCGGATAATTTTGAACGCTTGCGTAAAGAAGCAGTAACGATTTATCAAGATGTCATGCAGAAACGCTTTTTTGCAGATGCTGCCGCTAGAATGGCAACCTTTCTGCGGGATGGGGCAGCTTATGGATATTTGCTTTATCTCATGATCAATGGAGCTTTGGATGTTGCACAGTTCTTGCTTTACCTAGGTGTTATCAGTGGTTTTACAGCATGGATGCAAACAATTGTTGAAACGTTGACCATCTTGAATCAGGAGTCTTTGAGTGTATCGTTTCTACAGGCATATCTGGCACAGGAAGATAAAGATCAAAAGGAAAGCATACAAGAAACGGTGGCTATGGAGAGTAAGGAAATTCCAGAAGTATCTACTACATCTCAACCACAAGAAAACGCAAAAACGCATCTTGAAGCTACAAATGCGCTTGAGGATAACAGGCTAAAAGAATGTCATGAAATACGTTTTGAGGATGTAAGCTTTGCTTATCCGGGGCAGCCACCCATCTTTGAGCATTTTAATATTACCTTGCATGCCAATGAAAAAATTGCTTTGGTTGGTATGAATGGAGCCGGCAAAACAACACTGGTAAAGCTGTTATGTGGTTTGTACCCTTTAACATCCGGACATATTTATGTAAATGATATGGATATTGCACAAATTCCTCATGAATTATATGTTTCGATGTTATCCATCGTTTTCCAAGACTCACAGATTTTTGCCTTTGACATTGCCAGTAATGTTGCCTGTACGACTAGCCAGGACAAACAAACGCTCAAGAGCAAAGATGCTGCTATGAATCGATTATTAAGGAAGATGCAGTGTGGTGATACCTATGCCATCTATGATGAAGAACGTATTTTAAGCTGTTTACAAAAGGCCGGTCTGCAAGATAAGATTGATCAGCTGCCACAGGGAATTCATACACATCTTACTACGTATCTGCAAAAGGATGGTATTTTGTTAAGTGGCGGTGAAATACAAAAACTGATGTTAGCGAGAGCCTTATATAAAAAAGCACCTATTCTCATACTAGATGAGCCTACCAGTGCTTTAGATCCAATTGCGGAAAGTGAGCTTTATCAGAAATATGCTCAGTTAAGTGAGGGGAAGATTTCGTTATTTATCTCACATCGTCTAAGCAGCACCCGCTTCGCTGATCGTATTTTATTTTTAGAGCATGGTAAGATCATCGAAGAAGGCAGCCATGAGGAATTGCTTAAGAAACAGGGAGCTTATGCGAAGATGTTTCAGATGCAGGCACATTATTATCAAAAGGAGGCTGGAAGGAATGAAGAAATTATACCAAATGCATAAACAAGGCTTTCAGCTTTTACGTTTTATCTACCGTCTTGATCATTCTGCTTTACCAATTTTCTTATTACGCTATACCATGGAAGCTGTATCCCCTTATCTTCAAATCTTGTTTAGTGCCATCATTATTGATGCTTTATTACAACAGCATTGGGAAAAAGCCGGTTATACCATTCTCATCATGTTAATCGTTAATTTACTGTTTGGGCTTTTATTGGATTATGTAAAAAGCAAAAGTCAGGTTCGTTCCATGTCTGTTCATCGTCAGTTCAATGCGATGATTTGTTTAAAGACGATTGATCTAGACTATGCGACATTTGCGGATAAAGAAGGCTTAGAAGCTTTTTCACAAGCGGATGCGGCAATGGCGATTCATGGAGGATTCGGTCTGCTGCTTGAAATTTATACCGAAATGGTACAACATCTGTTATCAGTGAGCATTGCTATCGTATTGCTCTTGGAACTGTGTCAAAAATATGGACAGAGGATGCCGGGGATACTTGGTTTTTTCCTGACACCTGTCGGCTCACTTTGCACATTATGTGTCTTATTTATCAGCTTACTGCTGTTATATGGGAAATCCGCAGAGTATGTCAATAAAAACAATTTGCAGATATTTGAGCATGATATGTCAGTACATCAGGAAATGCAATATTTTGATAGTTATGCGTTCCATGCAGATAAGGGAAAGGATGTACGTATCTATCGTATGCAGCCAATGTTATTACAGGCATGGAATGCATTATGTGAACGATTGAATCAATCGCTTAGGAAAGAGTGGCAATATACACGCAGATCCACCTTGTTTTATGTTTTTATCAATCATATCGTTATGTTATTGTCCTATATATTTGCCACGTTAAAGTTCTTCTCACATGCTATTTCGATTGGGGAATTCACGAAATATTCCAGTGCGATAGCCAAGTTAAATGAAGCTTTGCGATCTTTGGTAGAAAATAATGGGCAGTTACGTACGATGATAGGATATTTAAGCTATTATAGTGAATATATGAAAAAAGAGAATAAGTTGGATACCGGTACACTGCCTGTTGAAAAACGTTTAGACAATGAATTTGAAATAGCCTTTCACGATGTTAGTTTTGCTTATCCGAATACGAATACTTACGTATTGAAAAACGTATCCTTAACATTGAATCTGAAACAAAAGATTGCATTGGTTGGGCCAAATGGTGCCGGAAAGTCAACTTTTATTAAGCTATTATGTCGTTTATATGACGTGAGTGAGGGTTCTATCACTTTGAATGGGATTGATATTCGTAAATATGATTATCAAGAATATCTGAATCTGTTTGCGGCTGTTTTTCAAGACTTTACTCTTTTCGAGTTTCCAGTAGGAGAAAATGTCGCATGTGAACAGCAGTATGATGAAACAAGAGTTTGGCAAGTGCTACAACAGGCGGGAGTAAGAAAGCGTGTAGAACGCATGAAGGATGGTTTAGCAACGCCTATGTTTTATCGGGAAAAGGATGGCGAAGATGTATCTGGTGGGGAAGCGCAAAAAATAGCGATTGCCAGAGCATTGTATAAAGATGCACCTTTTGTGATTCTTGATGAACCTACCAGTGCCTTAGATCCGATTAGTGAATATGAAATTTATACGCATTTCCACGACATGGTTAAAAATAAGACAAGTATTTATATATCTCATCGTATGAGCAGCTGTCGTTTCTGTGATGATATTCTTGTATTTGATCATGGACAATTGTTGCAGCGTGGGACGCACGAGGAATTGATGAAGGATACAAAACAGGTGTATGCAAAAATGTGGAAGGCACAAGCCAAATATTATGTGTAATTAATATCCGCATATGAACAGTTATTATCATAGTTACAATGTTGTGGTATCTTTCATAATAGCACGCATAGAATAGCACGCATAGAATAGCACGCATAGAATAGCACGCATAGAATAGCACACATAGAATAGCACACATAGAATAGCACGCATAGAAAAGCATGCATAGAATAGCGCACATAGAATAGCACGCATATAAAAAATTCTCACTCGTCATAGTGCCTCTTTGAAGTACGTATGGAGTAAGAATTTTTTTAATATTTAATTTGCTTTTATTTCTGCTGCTAACGTTTTACCTAATTCCATTAAAGCATCGAGATCTTCTTGAGTTGGCGTATAATTCTGTGATACCACACCATCCTGTAATAAAGGCAAACCAGCTCGTACAAGACGTTCATTTACCTGCTTTGTCACTACATCTGCCCAGCCATATGAACCAAAGCCCAGAGCTTTTTTATTCTTCACCTTGCAGCTAGCTAGTTTTTCTAAGAAAGCAGCGATGCTTGGTGCCATCGCATTATTGTAGTTACCACTACCTACTAAAATAGCCTTAGCATCCAGTAATTCCTTCATAATAATAGCAGGAGAAGTTAGGGAACATTTAAAGATCTTTACACAAATACCATTTCTTCCAAGGCCTTCTGCCAATGCTTCTGCCATCATCTGGGTATGCTTCCAAACACTTTCATATACAATAACCACTTTATCTTTTGCGGCAAATGTCGCAAATTCCTGGTAAGCATCAAATAATTCCTTTATGTACGTACGCCATATGATGCCATGCGCAGGGGCAATCATATCAATTGGTAATCCCATTTCCTGAATCTGTTTTAATTTATTGGCAACCTGCATACCATATGGCATTACAATATTTGCATAATAGTCTTTTGCCCGATCGATACATTTTGCTAAACCATGTGCATCATCAAAGATATCATAGCTTGCTATATGCTGTCCAAAGGCATCATTAGAAAAGACGATGTTTGCTTTATCCACATAGGTCAGCATGTTATCCGGCCAATGAATCATCGGCATTTCCACAAAGGTGAGCGTATAGTCACCAGTACATAGGGTATCACCGGTTTTTACTTTATGATAATCATATTCCTTGAAATATTGCTTCAACATAATTTTCACACCGGCATTGGAAGTGTATGGCTGCGCATTTGGATATGCCTGCATGAACTTCACAAAACCCCCGGAATGATCTGGTTCAGCATGCTGCACGATTACATTATCGATTGGTTTGTCCCCGATGATGGAATGAATGCGCTCCATCATAATGTCAAAAAATTCTTCCTCCACCGTATCAATCAAGGTAATCTGTTCATCAACGATCAGATAGGAATTATAGGTTGTCCCCTCACTAATCGGGAATAAATCCCCGTGGAAATGGCGGCAGTTAAAATCATGAACACCTACCCAATACATGTTTTCTTTTAATTGAATGGCTTGTTTCATTTCAATCACTCCTTTTCATATTGCTAATTTTATCACTTTTACCGTTGATTATTCTATGCTTTTCTTATATAAAATGAAAGTTATATGCTTAAAAATTAAGACATTTTATAAGAAATCAGAAAATTCTGTTAAATTAAAGCATAGAACTCACTAATAATTACTATAGAACTTACTAATAATAAATAAGAATAAAGAATAGGCGGATCTATCATACACAAGCATAACTTTTGTGGAATGCATCTTAAGGAAAGAGGAAAAGGAATAAAAAAACGAAAAAAAAGTCGCGTTTCTTTCTTTATCAAAAGGTTTGGAGTATAATAAAAGAGAATAAAAAAGGATGATTAAAGGAGGATTTTTTCATGATTATTCAAAGTAAACGCGTATGGGTCATGGGGCACTTCTTAGAAGCTCAGCTGGAAGTTGAAGATGGCAAAATCAAAAACGTTCTGGCTTATGGTGCTAAGGAAGTAGATAAAGACTATGGCGACAAACGCATTGTGCCGGGATTTATTGATATCCATACACATGGAGCATATGGCTTTGATACAAATGATGCAGAGCCTGAAGGATTGCGCAATTGGATGAAGAACATTCCTGAGGAAGGTGTTACCAGCATCTGTCCTACAACAATTACGCAGACAGAAGAAGTATTAACTAAAGCAGTACGCAATGTAGCTAATGTAGTGAAGGAAGGCTATGAAGGTGCGGAAATCTTAGGTATTCATTTTGAAGGACCTTATTTGGATATGAAATACAAGGGGGCACAGCCTGAACAGTGTATCGTAAAACCAGATGTAGAACAATTCAAACGTTATCAAACTGCCGCTGATGGATTAATTAAAGTTATCACCATGGCTACGGAACAAGATGATGATTTCAAATTGACGAAATATTGTGCAGAAACAGGTGTTCGTGTCAGCATTGGACATTCTGCTGCAACGATCGAAGAAGCTGGTATGGCAATCGCTAATGGTGCTACCGGTATGACACATATCTTTAACGGTATGACACCATTCCATCACCGTAAACCAGGTTTGGTTGGCGCTGCTATGCGTTTCCGTGATACATTTGGTGAAGTAATCTGTGATGGAAACCATTCTACACCAGATGCCTTAAATGATTTGTTTATGGCAAAAGGAAGAGATTATACAATCATGATTACTGATGCTTTAATGGTAAAGGGCTTGCCAGTAGGTACCAAGGTATTGTTCGGTGGTAATGAGATTGAATTGTATCCGGATGGAAGTGCACATTTGACAGATACCAAAGGCTTAGCTGGTTCTACTTTAAAAGTAAACCAGGGCTTAAAGGTATTGGTTGAAAAGGCAATGATTCCTTGGGATTATGCCATCAATTCTTGTACGATCAACCCAGCAAGATATTTAGGTGTTGATGATCGTAAGGGTAAATTAGTAGCCGGTTATGATGCGGATATCGTTGTATTAAATGATGATTATTCAGTAGAAATGACTTACTTAAAAGGAAAAGAAGCATTCTAAAAAGAAAATAGGCGGTATGGGTGTCCATGCCGCTTTTTCTGTGGTAAGATGTTTGATGATGAAGTAAAGGAGTAAGCTATGAAGAAAATAAAAGCCTTATTTTTTGATGTAGATGGTACCTTGTATACCCATCGTGTACATGATTTTCCCCAATCTACACAATATACCCTACATAAGTTAAAAGAAAATGGTTATAAGGTTGGTTTTGCGACCAGCCGATGCCGTTTTGAAACAAGCAATCTGCCCCGCTTTTTCCGTGAATTTGCCTTTGATGCCTGTATTTATGATGGTGGTGCTTTGGTCATGGAAGGAAATGAAGTATTTGAAGAAAGTCCTATGCAAACGGATGAAATTCAGAAATTATTAGACTATACAAAGAAAGAAAAAATAGCAGTACGCTATTCTACTTTCGCAGATGATTGCATTGCTCATTACGGTGATGCTCGCATCCTTGATGAATTTTTTAAACTATATTTAAATATGCCAATAGAAAAGCCCTATGAAAATGAAAAGGTGTACAATATGCTAGCCTATCCGAGTGAGCAACGACAGGCAGAAGAAATAAAGCAGTTATTACAAGAAAGCTTTATTGTGGAACATTCACGTCATACCTTAGAAATTACTGCCCGTGATATTGATAAAAGTAAAGGGATTGCCCATTTATGTGAGAAATGGAATGTTGCCATGCAGGATATCATATGCTTTGGCGATGGGGCTAATGATGTCAATATGTTAAAGGCAGCCGGTGTTGGTGTTGCCATGGGCAATGCAAATCCTAAAGCGTTGACGGCTGCGGATGTGGTGTGTGGCCATATTGATGAGGATGGTTTATATCATTTCTGTAAAGAACATAATCTTATCTAAGCGATATCATATTCGTGATATAATAAACATATAGAAAAAAGGAGATGTACGCATGAAACTGGAAAATGAACGTTATGAAGTAACCTTTGTGGAAAAAGGAGGAGAAATTTACAGCTTTACGGATAAACAAACTGGCTTGCAGTATATGTGGCAGGGTGATAATGATAACTGGGGAGGCAAAAATCCTTCACTGTTTCCAATTATCGGAAACACATATACAAAGGATTATCAGATTGATGGGAAGACGTATGCAATGAAAAATCACGGTCTTATTCGTTATGCAACCTTACATTGTAAAAAAGACGATGGTAAGGAAGTTATCATGGAACTTGATAGCAGCGAAGAAACCTTAGCACAGTATCCATTCCCATTCCATTATGAAATTGCTTATACATTAAAAGACAATAAATTAACGATTACTTATCATATTACAAATACCGGAGAAAATGAAATGCCATTTACCTTTGGCTTACATCCGGGATTTAACTGCCCTTTATGTGAAGGTGAGAAATTTGAGGAATACACTTTATCTTTCACGAACGAAGAGCATATGCAGCAGTTGGTATTTGATCCTGATAAAAAACATCCATATGAATTAAAGGATGTTGTGATCAAAGACATGCCATGCAGCTATGAAGAAATCGAAAATTTTGCGACCTTGATTTATAAAGACGCTAGAAGTGCCTATCTGACCTTAAAAGGGCCTAAGGGTCATGGGGCTACTATCAGCATCGCCGGTTATCCATATGTCGCTATTTGGACAGCAAAAAAAGGTGCTCCATTTATTTGCTTAGAGCCATGGTATGGACATGCGGACTTTAGTGAGGTCAAAGAAGATTTCTACCATCGTGAAGGCACGATGCTGTTAAGCCCAGGCAAAACATTTACCACAGCTTATACGATTGAGGTGTTCTAGTGAATTTTCAGATGGAACGCGGGCGTATTTATCTGATGCAAGAGGGCAAACTGTTGGCAGAGCTGACCTATACAGATGAAGGAGATTATTATAATGTTGATCATACCTTTGTTGATGAGTGTCTGCGTGGACAGGGCGTTGCCGCACAACTGATGGCAGCTTATCAAAGTCTATTAGAAAAGGAACAACGCAAAAGTACAGCGACGTGCTCTTATGCTCTTAAATGGGCGGAAAAACATAAGGAATATGCTATGTACTGGATGCAGTAAAAAGGCAAATTTTGCCTTTTTATAATGCAATAGAAGTCGCTGCCTGAGAAAATCATTCTTTTGTCTTTCTACATTGAAAAGGCTTTAACAAAGCGTTATAATAAGGGTGTGTGTAATATGCAAGGAGGAGAATTTTAATGAAAGTAATTAAAGTTAAGAATTACGATGAAGTGAGTGCAGAAGCATTCAAGGTGATGAAAGAAGTAGTAGCAAATAAACCCGAAGCTGTTTTAGGCTTAGCTACTGGAAGCAGTCCAATCGGTCTGTACGAAAATATGATCAAGGATCATAAAGAAAATGGTACCAGCTATGCAAAATGTCAGTCATTCAATCTGGATGAATATGTAGGTATTGACCGTAACCATTCCCAAAGCTATTGGACATTTATGCATGAAAATCTGTTCCATGGCATTGATCTTCCAGAAGATAAGATTCATGTTCCTTATGGAAATACAAAAGCAGATTGTGAAGGCTATGAAAAAGCAATGGAAAATGTCAGTGTTGATATTCAGGTATTAGGTATTGGTGGAAATGGACATATCGGTTTCAATGAACCAGGTACACCATTTACTGAAGAAACGCACATTGTTGACTTAACAGAAAAAACACGTTCTGATAATGCTCGCTTCTTTGAAAATGATATTAATAAAGTTCCTACACAGGCAATTACCATGGGTATTGCTACTATCATGAAAGCTAAGAAGATTCTGTTGGTTGCCTCTGGCGCAAATAAAGCAGATGCCGTTGCCGCAATGGTAAATGGACCAGTAGATCCAGCATGTCCAGCATCTGTATTACAAAATCATCCGGATGTTGTCGTTATCGTTGATGAAGAGGCTGCAGCTAAATTATAAGATACATGGGGGTTCTTGATGAAGAACCTCTTTTCTTTTTCTATCTGTTAAACATTTACTTTTTTTATGTTTGGTCTATAATGGAGAATGAAAGTGAGTGAGGATATGGCAATAAAATTGATAGCGTTAGATTTAGATGGTACCTTGTTGACAAGTAAAAAAACCATCGATGAGGAAACGAAGAAACGCTTACTAGAAGTGCAAAAAATGGGAATCAGTATTGCGATAGCGACAGGACGTGATAAAGGTGGAATTGACTTTGTAAGTAAACCTTTGCATTTGGAAGAAGGGAAAAATTTCGTTGCTGGTGTGAATGGGCAGATCATTTATGATTTTGCAAAAAAGGAATATTATGTAGATGGCGTTTTTGGGGCAGAAGATGCGAAAAACGTTATGCGTTTGGGAAAGAAATACGATTTTGAAGTTATTAGTTGTTGTGGCTATGATAACTATGATTTCATCAGCAAAAAGTTAAAAGCAAAGAAAAAAATCCGCAGCTTACTGTTTGGTGCACCAATGGATTATGGTTTTAATCAAGGCAAACGACGCTTTTTACCTATTCAGGATTGTGAATATGAAATCACACAGGATATAAATAAATTTGTTTTGATTCAAACTGCCGCATATTTTAAAAAGCATTTGAACAGTATTCGCCGCGAATTAAGTGATTATGACATACTCGAAGTCGGACCGGCATGGATCGAGATTATGCCAAAGGGTGTCAGTAAGGGAAGTGCTTTATTGAAAATCGGTAAAGAAAATCATATCTCGCCAGATGAAATGATGGCCTTTGGCGATGCCGAAAATGATCTGACCATGTTTCAAAGTGTCCGTTATGGAATCGCAATGGGGAACGCGATGGAATCGTTAAAACGTTATGCATATGATGTTACGGATACCAATGATCAGATGGGAATTGCGAAAGCATTAGATAAATATATCTTTTATCCTGCAAGGGCTAAAAAATAGTTTGGTAGATTATAAAATAAGGTCCTATTAGAGGACCTTATTTTATGATATCGGCTGTTTGAGCGTGAATAAGTGCTATCAGTTTTCTTGGTTCCATGGCAATCTGATAACCAATCTTGCCACCGCTAAACATGATCGTGGAAAAAGCTAAACAACTTTCATGCAGGAAGGTTCGATAGCTTTTTTTCATTCCAATAGGAGAACAACCTCCGCGGATATAACCAGTTATTTTATTTATATCCTTTACATGAATCATTTCGACAGCTTTTACATTTGCTGCCTTTGCGCACTTTTTCAAATCTAATTCCTGTGCCACCGGAATCACAAAGACAAGATATTCTTTGGTATTGGCAATGGTCACTAGCGTTTTAAACACCTGATCGGGATTTTGTTGAAGTAACTCGGCAACATGTGTACCACCAATAGCTTCTTTGCCATGGGCATAAGTAAATACTTCATAAGGTATCTGTTCTTTATCTAACAAACGCATGGCGTTGGTCTTCTGCAATTTCATTGATATCCCTCCATTGCCAGTAGTATAACACTTTTTTGCAAATGAGAAAAGTAATGAAATTCATCATAAAATGTGTATAATGAACATAGATGCATCTTATGCTGGGAGGGTGTTTATGACAATAAAACTAATCGCAATGGACATGGATGGCACTTTATTACGCAGTGATAATACCATTTCGCAAAATACCAAAAATATATTATTAGAAGCACAGAAAAAGGGAATCATCTTAGCTTTGGCAAGCGGGCGCAGTTATGCTAAATTATTACCGTATGCACAACAGCTACAGATGCAGAAATATGGCGGCTATTTGATTGAGGTTAATGGTATGGCGGTGTATGATCTGGCACATGCGAAGCGTCATGTGGGTGGTCGGATGCCGAAAGAAAACGCTCAAGAAGTATTTACCTATTTCTCAAAATGGAAAGTAGAAATCATAGGAAATATGGATGAGGGAATGTATGATTATAATCCACCGGCTTTATTGGAAGAAAAGAAAGCGTATCGCAAATTGCATTCTTTGCCAAATGATTTTCCATGGACCGGAGGAGCATTTGAATTTATGATGGATAATCGTCAAGGTTATCCGGATTTACGCTATATTCATACAAAAGAAGAGATTATGGAAGATGTAAATAAAATATCCGTAACTTATTGGCCATATGTCATGAAAGAAGTCGCTAAACGGGCGAAAGAGGATTTAAAGGACTGTTATTGGATCGGTTTAACAAGTGATAAATGGTTAGAAGTGATGATGCCAAACGTGACAAAAGCATATGGATTAAAGAAATTAGAAATGCTTACCGGTATCAAACTGTATGAGATGATGGCAATTGGTGATGGGGAAAATGATATAGAAATGCTGCAGATGGCTGGGCTTGGTATTGCCATGGGAAATGCGATGGAGAATGTAAAGAGAATTGCGGATGATGTGACGGCTACCAATATGCAAGATGGAATCGTGGCCGCAATTCATAAGCATTTGGGCATTTAAATGCATGAAATAAAAAAAACATGCTATACTGTAAACAGTTGGAGGTAATGACTATGAAAATTATAAACAAATCTGAATTCGATTCGGTAATTGCACAAGGTGTTGTCTTAGTTGATTTCTTTGCGACGTGGTGCGGTCCTTGTAAGATGCTGTCTCCGGTATTAGAAGAAGTCGCAAAGGAAGTAGAAGGAAAACTGGATATTGTAAAGGTAGATGTCAATCAGGATAGTGAATTGGCAATGCGTTTTGGCATCATGTCAGTTCCTACTATGATTATTTTTAAAGATGGACAGCCAATGACACAGCTACAGGGCTTTATGCCAAAAGCACAGTTAATGAATGAACTCAAGAAAGTTATCTAAAAGAACATCGTTACTATAAATAGAAACGGAATTCTTGTATGATCTGTTGTTTAACATGGATCTTACAAGAATTCTTTTTTTGCCTATGTACAGATTAAGCTAAACGACAAAATTTACATGGTGATGGAAATTAAATGATATTATTTTCATGTTATATGAAAGAAAATGTCATATGTTTGAAAATATTTGTTGACAATTACTTTTCTTCCGTGTACAGTGAAACACAAGATAGAAAGAGGGTTTGGGACATGGGTACGATCATCAATGTAATAGCTGTTGTTATCGGTGGCGGTATCGGATTATTTGTGAAAGGCGGTTTGCCTTCCCGTATGCGCGATTTGTTGATGCAAGCTCTTGGGCTTTGTACAATGTTTATAGGGATTAGCGGTGCTATCAGTGGCATGATGAAGGTAGAAGGGGCAACGCTTATCTCCGGTGGAACTATGCTGTTAATTTTTTCTTTAGGTATTGGGGCATTATTGGGAGAAGCATTACGACTAGAAGATCGTATGGAGGCATTGGCAGAATATCTGAAGAAGCTAACTAAATCCAGTGATAGCCGCTTTGTGGAGGGTTTTGTCAGTAACAGTCTGATTATTTGTGTGGGGGCTATGGCAGTCGTTGGGGCATTACAGGATGGTTTGCTTCATGATCCTACTATGTTGATCACAAAAGCTATTTTGGATGGCGTTATCTCCATGGTATTTGCTTCTGCATTAGGAATCGGTGTAATATTTGCGGCCTTGCCATTACTCATATATCAAGGAGGTATTACCTTACTGGCATCCTTCATGGCGCCTATTTTTTCTGATGCTTTGATTCAAAACTTATCTTATGTTGGATCGGTATTGATCTTTGGTGTCGGTATTAATTTGTTTTTTGGCAAACAGATACGTATCGGCAATCTATTGCCTGCGTTATTGGTGCCGATATTATATGAGCTGATGCAGCTTATTTTCTAAATTATATCTATACAAAGAAAAGAAGTACCTGAGGGATGGTACTTCTTTTCTTAACTCAAACTCAATTTTGAAAGGGAGAAAGTATGAATAACTTTGAGGGGAAATTTAGTCATACTTCTAACAGGAACTCCTTCCTGTCAACTATAGTATAATAAAAGGATGTCAGACAAGTTTCGTTGAATCATGTAAAAATATGTGAGAAATTTTCTGGAAAAAAAGAGGTAGGTATTCTTTCTTTTAGCAAATCATAAACAAAAAGGCTTTGTACCTTTTTCCTTTAATTTATGGAAAAGAGTAGTGTGATTTGTCATTTGGAAAATTGGTCATATTTATAGGTAAGGTAAATCCTTTTGCACACACCTAGTATAATAAAAAGCCATCATATCCATAAGTAATAAATTTGTGACGAAAGAATTTGGTTAAAACAAAAATCTATAATCTGCTCATCCTAATACTTTATGAAGTTTATAAAAAGCATATGCCTTATAAAATAGAACATCCAACAAAAAAGACGTTACTTGGGGAAACGTCTTTTTTGCTTGATAAATTATAGTATATTAAATGGAAAGGGAGAAAGTATGAATTTTTGAGGGAATCATCATACTTACCGCAGGAGGTCATATCCCTTCCTGCTGACTATAGTATACAAAAAAGATGTGAGATAAGTATGTAAGGAGTATGGAAAATTATGTGTAAATCGCATTGTTTTTCTTTGAATTATGGGAAACTGAAAAGAAGGATCGCTTTATTAGCAATGGAAAGCCATGTTTTGATCGGCCTTCCATCGTTTGATTTTAGGTCTGACTTTTAAGGGTACATCATAGCAGCTGCGTTTTTTTCTATTCGTACTATGGAAATAGGAAGGTATGAAGAATCTTATGTGATGTTCTGCTGGCTTTACAGATAACTTTTTTTATCTATAGCGATGAGGCTTTGGCTAGATAGACATCTCTTGCATAGGATAAAGAAAAGAAACGCGAACTTAGGGGGAAGCTCTCGTTTCTTTTCTTTAAATTATTATGTTTTTGAAAGGGAGAAAGTATGAAATTTTGAGGGGAAAATATGTCATACTTAGCAGGAGGTTAGTTCCTTCCTGCTGACTATAGTATAGTAAAAAGTCATCAGATAAGTATGTTGAATCTGTGGTAAATTATGTGGAATCCAACCATGGTTATGTGATATCATGTTACCATGATGGGGAGGTGTAAAAAATGATAAGTTTTTTGAATTTAGATAAAGAAAAGATACTTACGGCGGCGAAACAGCAATTCCCTCATGCCTATATTGAGCAGGATGATGTTGATTTTTATCTTCCGGATATTGAAAAAGGTGAAATACAGATCATGTCTGTAACATATCCGGTTTATGTCAGTACGCATTATGCATATGAAGATAAGATGGTAAACGGCAATAAAACGCGTTATAAAATACCTTTATCGATCATCTATACAAAGCAGGATGCCTATGAAATTATTTATGACAGCCGTGATATTTGTTATGTTGCTTATGAACAAGAGAATGCCATACAATTTGTATTATATGAAGATTTTTATGATTTCATAAAGGACCAAATTACGATTTGTGAAAAAAAATGAAGCGTCTGACATAATTCGACAAATCTTTCTATTCGCTATATTGTATACTAACGATGGCAGTGAGAACTGCTACTATGCGTAAATAATCCCCGAAGACTATCCCTATTTACGTATTGATCATTCTATCCCCTATAGTGAAGAAGACCCTGTTTGTCAGGGTCTTCTTTATGTGGTGTGCCTGGTATGGGACATAACTAGGTGGTGTGAGAGCTTGGAAACTCAATTGTTTCCTCCTACTCAATTAGATATTGATAAAAGGGAAGGACTTGCATAGATATCAAAAGGTTAATCAACGAAACATCCTAATCCGTCATAAACCAGTTGTAATATTGCGTCAATTCAGATACATCAATATCAAGTTCTTTTAAGAAAGCGTAAAAATCATCATGCAATTTTTTGCCGTGTTCTTCATCCTTTTGATCACAGATGGATGGATTTTTTTGTTGCTTGCCACCTTCAATATCATACATGCATACCTGCTGTTTATGATTAACGATGGACATGGCGGAATCATTGGTTACATCAATGGTATATTGATTTTTTGATAACGTATCCATATACGTAATGCTGGACAATTTACCTTTTTCATTCGTTAACGTTATTTTTGTATTGAGTTTTATAATTACCATACCGATAATTTTATCTTCCGAGCCTTTATAGCCTGTTACTTCATATCCTGCATTTTCTAAACGGAAATCGATTTCTTCCATGGAAGGACTATCGTTGGAAGAACAGCCGGCCATAGCGAAACACAGTAGCCATACAGCCAGTAATTTTCGTAATTTCATCTGATTATCTGGTATATCTGAATAATGACGCATCTAAGCAGTCATTCTTACAATATACGCTTCCTTTCTATCAACCTTTTTAACCGTGGTTGATGACGGTTGTTGGTATTTGTATGATGTAATTGGGGATGAGTCTGCGTATCATCTGCGGTTTTAACGCTTTCATGTAAACTTACTCCTCTTTAACTATAGCACATCTTCGTATTTCAGGAAAGAGGTTACATTTTGATACATATGGGAGATATGCGAATAGTTAGGTCTTTTTTGGGTAGTATGTAAAAGAAATGAATTGACGGTGTGAAACAACATGTGATAAACTTAGTGAGTTATCGCGTCAAGTGAAAGCTATCGCGAATGATAGAAAGAAGGTAACAATGACAACATTTAATGAATTACCAATCAGCAGTGAAATTATGAAGGCTGTTGAGGAAATGGGATACGAAAATGCAACCGACATTCAGGCACAATCCATTCCATGCATTCTGGAAGGAAAAGATGTGCTGGGTCGTTCTAATACAGGAACAGGTAAAACAGCCGCATTTGGTATTCCAGCAATCGAAAAAGTTATTCCTGGAAATAAGTTTCCCAATGCACTGATCATCTGTCCAACCAGAGAATTAGTGACGCAAGTCGCAACTGAACTGCGCAAGTTTTCCAAGTATAAGGAAGGTGTAAAAATCGTTCCGATTTATGGTGGTCAGCCCATTGATCGCCAGATTCAGCTGTTAAAACGCGGCTGTGGTATCGTGGTGGGTACACCAGGAAGAATTATGGATCATCTAAATCGCCGTACCTTGAAATTGCAGGATGTTAACATGATCATTCTGGATGAGGCAGATGAAATGCTGAACATGGGATTTAAGGAAGATATTGAAGAGATTCTTTCTATGATGCCGGCGGATAATGAGCATCAGACAATTTTATTCTCAGCTACATGGCCACAAGCGATTTTAAAAATCACCGAACAGTTTCAAAAAGATCCTGTACGTGTAGAAATTAAATCTTCTCAGCGTACGATAGATACTGTGGAACAGATTTATTATGAAGCACCACGAGGCAAAAAAGCGAATGCCTTGCGGGTTCTTTTAAATCATTATGATCCTGATCTGTGTATGATCTTCTGTAATACCAAAAAGATGGTAGATGAATTATGCGAAGAATTAAATAAGCATGATATTAAAGCGACTTCCTTGCATGGAGATATGAAACAAGAATTCCGTAGCCGTGTAATGGAACAATTCCGTAATGGGACAAGTCCTATCTTGATTGCGACAGATGTTGCCGCAAGAGGTATTGATGTAGACGATATTGATCTGGTTGTAAACTTTGATATTCCTCAGGATATGGAATATTACATACACCGGGTAGGGCGTACGGGTCGTGCCGGTAAAAAAGGACTTGCTATCACATTAATCAGTGGGGGAAAACAGCGCGGTGCTATCAAAGATGTCATCCGCTATACAAAAACAAATATCACTCGTCATGCCCTGCCAACCAGTGCTCAAATGATGGAAGCGAATCGTAATGCTTTTATTGCCAAAGTTAAAGAAGCTTGCGATGAAGGAATCACGGAAGAAAGTATAGAAATTGCCAATGCTTTGATGGCAGATGGCATTGCCCTTGAAAATATCATCAGTGCTTTGATTTCTATGAACTATAAGAATGAGGTCATTGATATTGAAGAAGAAGAAAATGTAAAACGTTATGCATCAGATTTTGATGCCATCACATTGAAATTCTCCGTAGGTCGCACCCATGGCATTCAACCTGGTAACATCGTGGCGGCAATTATTGAAGAATGTGGCATGAGTCCGAAAGCGATTGGACGTATTGATGTTCGACCAAATTTCTCTTTGGTTGATATTGCCGCAGATAAAGTAGACATTGTGTTGAATAACATGCAGCGTACGACCATTCGTAAACAGGAAGTCATGGTTGAAATTGACAGTGCGCCAAAACGCAAGACGAATCGCCGTGATGGGGCAAAAAATAACACTCGTGATGCATCTAGACGAAACAATCGTCATTCTGGGGATGGTTCCACACGAAGAGGAGCAAAACGTCCTGGAAATCATGATAAGAGTGTTCGCAAAAGTGCAAAAAGGAAAGCAAAGTAAAGAAAGATTGTTAGAGGCATAGTGCCTCTTTTTTTTTTATATAAGTAGTGTTCCTTCAATTTCCCATTGTTTTTACGGCTATGGTTAGTACATGTAAAGAAATAACATGAAAAGGGCTTGTTTCTGTAAAGATATTGAAAATATTATAAAAAAGGAGAACGTATCGCCTAGGTTCTCCGAAGTCATTTTTCTTATCAAGTTATCTTGTTTCTATAGAATCGTCGTTAGCATTCGGGTGTTGGGATTTTGTAATAATTGTGCGATGTGGATAAGGAAAATCAATGCCCTCAGCATCAAAGCGATGTTTGATGGCAATTCTTAAATCAGATAGTAAAGCAAAGCCTTCCGCATTTGACGTAGAATAAACCGTTGTTCGCAAAGTAATACTGGAATCGTTAAAGCGTATCAGACGGACGATGACGGGTTCTACACCAGCTGTAACTTCATCTTGGCTGCGATGATCCAAAAAATTAGGGTGTGCCATAACTTCTTCCTTGATGATGCGCATTGCTTTATCCATATCACTTTCATAACTAATATCCAATTCTAAAAAGTTTCCTTTGGTATTGTCATTTAAACTAACGTTTTCCAATACCGCTTTATTCATAACACTGTTTGGTATGATCACCTTGGTGTTTTCATATGTTTGAATGACAGTATCCCGTAAGGAAATATCAACGACATAGCCTTCATATTCCCCTTGATTGACCTTAACCAAATCCCCGATCTTGAATGGTTTAAACGTTGTGATCAAAAGACCATTTACAAAATTCCCCATAGCCTCTTGTGCCGCGAAACCAATCACAACCGCAATGATGCCGGCAGATCCCCATACTTTGCCCAGTACGCTTTCAAATGGTGTTAATAGGGATAAACAGCCATAAATAGCAATGGTATATAACGTGATTTTCACCAAGCGCATAACAAATCTGGTATTTACTTTAACATGGCGCTTAATAGAACGATTGATAAGACGTTTTAACAGATAAGCGCATACTAGAAAACATAACATGATCATTAGGGTATCTAAGAATCCATATTTAAACACAGAGCCTTTGCCCCATTGATTGATTTCATGAAAAATGTCCATGTGACGCCACCTTTCTATAACAAGATTATCTTATGTCAGATTGTATGCTTTGTCAAAGAAAAAGAAGTGGATCATAAGAGAAAAACGTCAAAAGCTGATAGTGAAGAGGCAATGTCAGAAGAATATGGAAATGTAGAGGATGATTGTCGAAAATATCTAAGTAAATAAGTGGAATTGTGTGATATTATTGATATAAATAAATTTTCAGATATAATAAATTTTAGATAAGAAGGTGTCTGAAGATGAACGTTAGAAGTAAGATATTAAAAATCCGAAATCTTCCCACAGATGGAGAATTGATTGACCATATCAACGCAAAACCTTATCTGTTTATCTTGGTTTGTATTGCGATAGGCTTAGCATTGATGTTTACGCGTCTATATCTGATTGGTATCGTTATTACGTTCATGTTTTTATATTATCTGCTGTTTGTGAAAGATGTGACGTTGATTGAGTTTTATGATAAATATGCCATCTTTTATTTAAATAATGGCAAGGACGAATGTTTCTTGCTGTTTTGGGAAGATGTTGAAAAATGGAGTATTAGCAGCAGTCGCAATGATCTGGATGTACTCAATATCGTATTGCGTAATCAAGAAAGCATTGCTTTAAAATGTTTGGGAAGAAAAAAGGTGGCACGTTACTTTGTTACGTATGTGTCCACTCCCTGTGAAAAAGCTATAGGAAAGCAGCATGCATTGTAATGTTGCTTTTTTCTTTACGGACGATATGATATAATACACTGTGTTTGAGAGGAAGATGGACATGGATACTTATCATGAAATCAAGATGCAGGTAAAAACGCAGTTAAAAGGGCATTTCCTATTTCTATATGGATGGCTGCTGTTTGTTTCCTTACTAATAGCACTCATCCAAAATGTTGGCGGTTTTTTGGGTAATGGGTTAGGAGCAACCTTGCTTTCTTTGGCATTATCGCTGCTTTGTGTAGTGGTCAATAATACGATGCTCTTTCTGTTTATTCAAAGGGTCAGAAGTTTACGTTTCCGCAAACAGGATATCCGCTATTCTTTTTCTAAGGCCGGTGAACAGATTGTCATTGGTTTATGCTTAAGCTTGTTGCAACTGTTTTTGCAGATAGCTGTCAGTGTATGTGCCTTTTTACCAATCTTATACATGCTGGTATCTGCGTTTCTCAGCCTGTTTTTCGTCTATTGGTATGCCTGCATTGCCTGGCTGATCTATGATCAGGATACACACATTAAAGATTTATTCATAAAACCATTGCACATTATGAAAGTACAGGCATCCGCCTTATTTTGGGCAGGTGGTTTCTATGTGCTGTGGAATATCCTATCGCAAATTGGTTTAAGCATGGTATTAAAGCCATTTATCAAGGAGAGCGATTCCTTAGAACAGGCTTTGTTAACACTTGTTCAGCAAGGGGCAGATCATATGGAAACGATCTGGCTGTTATTAGCATTTTGTATTGTGTATTTCTTAGTACAATATGTAATACTTGTCGTGCTGTATACCTTTTTAGCAAATGTATATGAAATGAGCAGAGAACGCTCGTAATAAATCTGATAGAGAAAAATGAGGTAAGGATATGAAAGCATGGAAAGAATTTATGGAATTTACAAATCTTAAAGGACAAGTAAAGAATTTTGTCATGCTCTTAATGCTGACTAGCTTTTTGTATTGTTCCGTATATACAATTTTGGCGAATTTCATGTATTGGAATGGAAATACCCTATTATTTTATGGGATTTTATATGTGTTAGTCATTGTTTCTGCTTATGTGTACATGCTGGTATTGTATCAGTTTCTAAAGAAAAAGCGAGATGATGATTTACGTGTGGATATGAAAGCTTGTCGCATACCGCTGATTATGACCCAAAGTGTGTTTTTTCTATTGATGGCTGGGGGCAGTTTTGTATCCTACTTACTTATGGAAAATCAAGATCTGGCGTTTTTACAATATCTGTTGACACCAATCTTGCTGCTACTGCTTATGCTTTATATTCCCTGGCAAGTATTTGCTATTTTGGAAATACTAAATGGTAAGAAGCATCCCTTGCGCATATTGAAAGATGCCTTGCTGATTATTTTACGACATTATCAATCCGTCTTTTACTCATTGCTTGCTTTGGGAGCAATCGCTGCCATATATTATAGCTGTATGGATGCGATGTTTGAGATTTCTATTTCATTGGTTCCGGCAACGGCCGTTATTGATATCATGACACGAGCAAATCCTTTTTTACAACTGTTTACGTTAATGGCAAGTGTCCTGGATAATGTGAATATTGCGATACCGGCAATACTTTCTCTACTTTATGGCATAATCATGTGCATCGCTTTAAGTTTTTATTATATGGTCTTAATTTGTATTTTTGATGATGATATTCATGTATAAGCTTGTGACATGTTGAAATAGGAACATACTATAAGGTAAAGGATGATGAATGGATGAATGAAGTATCTATACCGATCGTTATTACACTTCAATTAGACGATACGTATGTGACCTTGCGGATACATTTCTTACGCAAGGATGATCAGCCTTATTTGCTTATTCAAGTAGAACCGCTTTGGAATTAGCGGTTTTTTTAAATGATGATGTGGAATTTGCCTATCTTTTCGAACGGTACATAGAACAATTTCTGGGCGGGCTCATATACTAGAATGTATAAGGATTGGATTGCTTATATACGATAGGAGGATGAAGATGAGCAAACGCTTAAAGGAAGTCTTGGCAAACAGGCTGCACATTAGCTTTCTTGAAACGATAGAAAATGATCCCTGTGATTTTGTAGGAACCATGCGGATTACAGTAAGAGAGCAGCAGGAAGATGGAACGCCATGGCTGCATGAAACGACGCGTCATGTCAAACTTTGCGATTCACAGGACGTATGCCGTGAATATGATATTCCCATTGATGCGCAAAGCGGTACGGGCAGTGTCGTAGTGGAATATGTGGAAGGAGTACAGTTGGCTTTAGTACAGGTGGATGAAAATGGCCAACAGATGTTACATGAAGACGAATATGCCATCACCTATAAACTAGATGGTGAAGAAAGTGACATGGATTATATCAATTTTGTTTTTGACGAGAGATCAAGCGAAACAAGAGAAGTTGAAATTATCAATCGTCGCATTCCTTTAACATCATTGCATATTGAAAAAGTAGTGCTGGATCGTGATGGCTGCCGTATGCCAATAGATCCGCAATGGGAATTTCCAATACGTATCGTGGATATGCGAGGATGTGAACAATGCTTCACTTTGAATGTGGAAAACCAATTTCACATCGTCATTGAGCAACTGCGTGTGGGAAATCGTTATACAATTGAAGAAATGCCACAGCGAGGCTTTTCTGTCAGTTATAGCTTTAACGATGTGGCGAATGTCGATAATGTCTTTGAAATGACACAGGGTGAAAATCATTTGCAAATCATCAATGCCCAAAGTGATACGACCAGCATAACCATTGAGAAATACATTCGCAGCACTTGCGGTGAATTATGCCGGCCAAATCGTTTTGAAGAATTTCAGGTCCGTATTATCGCCTGGAATCAAGACCGCATCATTCGTTTAAATGAGCGAAATAATTTCTGTGTCACCTTATTCGATATGGAACCGGGCTATTATGATATTACGGAAATCAGCGATAATGCCAGCTATGAGGTCAGTTATATCGTCAATGGGCGAAAAGAAACAAATTATGCCAATTTAGAATTAAACAGCTGTGAGGAAGCATCGGTGCTGATTATTAATACCGATCCTGACAATACCTGTAATCCACAACAAGAAAGTCCTCTTCGCATCTGTAAGTTTATTCGTCGCTGTGATGGTTGTATCACACAGCCGGATAAGAAGGACTCTTTCAAGGTCATGTTGTGTGGTTGTGGTCGTAATGATACCTTCTTATTAAATGCCAATAATAATTTTTGTGTCGATGTGGCAGATCTTTGTGAAGGCTGTTACGAGGTCGTAGAATGTTCAGATAAAGATTATATGACGACCTATCGTGTGAACGATGGACCAGAGCGTACCAGTGCCATCGTTGATATCATGTGTGGAGGCTGTAACAGTGTTGCGATTATCAATGAAGAACGCAATCGGGGCAGTGTGAGTATTTGTAAATATGTCCGTAATGCCAATGGTGATTTGGTAAAGCCTCAAAAAGATGAGTGCTTTCAAGTCTCACTGAGCTCTTATTTCTGTAAACGTGATTTTGAATTAAATGTTGATAATGACTGGTGCATGAGCTTTTGTGATCTGCGTTTTGGAGGCTATGAAGTCAGAGAATGCAGTGATTCAGAGTATCAGGTACAATATCAGGTCAATGGAGGGAAAGAATGCAGTAGTGCGCGTTTTGTGATTGATGATTGTTGCGACAACGAGGTAAAAATCATCAATTCTGTGCGTACTTGCAGCAGCGGTATTTTAAAAATTTGTAAATATGAAGAAACCAACAGTCAAGAGCTGGTAAAACCAAGTCAAGATGAAGAATTTTGTGTGGAAGTCAGCGGTCCTTGTTTCTGTGAAAACTATACCCTGCGCTCTTCCAATAACTGGTGTATTTTATTAGAAGGCTTACAGCCGGGAGAATATCAGATACGTGAATGTGATTGTGAGAATTATGATGTCAGTTATCTGGTGAATCGTGAAGTGATGGAGGAAGCCTTTGTTTATCTGGGAACCTGTAATCAGGAAGTTTTGATTATCAATCATCGTAAACACAGCGGACGTTTAAAACTATATACCCTTATTCGGGATTGTGATAAAACGACACGTCTTCCACAGCCCAAAGAGGCATTTGATGTTCTTGTGGAAGGTGTTGACACCTGTGTGCATACGACCTTAAAAGCCAGCAATGGTTGGTGTGTATTATTGGATGATCTGGCTGAAGGAGTATATCGCATCATTCAAAAGGATACGATGGGGTATCATGTCAGCTATGTCATCAATGGTGAAGAATCTAATTTTGCTAAGGTGACATTGGGATTAAATGATATTTCGATTGGTATCATTAATCAAGTTAGAGATTGTAGTGGAATGCTAACCGTTACTAAATATGTACAGCAAGAGGATGGAAGTCTTGTCATGCCTTGTCCTCAAGATAGTTTCACATTTGAATTAAAGGGCAGAGGTTTTTCACACACGTACCACCTAAATGAACGCAACGATTTCTGTGTATATTTTGATGATTTAGAAGAGGGACAGTATAGCATTCGCGAGTTATGTGAGGATTATGATGTCACCTATCGCATAAACGGAAAACCGGTAGCCTCAGCTGATGTTACCTTAGGTATGGAAGATATCGATGTAGATATCATCAATACACCACGTATGCATGGTATGGTGTGTATTGAAAAGCGTCTGCGCTGTGCAGATCGTATCATTATGCCAGATCCTGACAGCTGTTATCGTATCTTATTAAAAGGTAAAAACTGTCATGAGATTTATGAATTGCATCACGATAATGACTTCTGTGTCTGTCTTACCAATCTAGCAAAGCAGCATTATGAAATTAGTGAACTAGAGCATGAATGCAAACTGTTTGATATCAACGGTAGTTTACAAGATACCGGCTATTTCCTATATGATGGAGAAGAAAAGCATATCACGCTGATAAATGAAGAAGATTTCATTGGCTGTATGGAAATCAACAAGCAAGTAGAAGATGAAGATGGCACACTGCGCCGCCCACAACGCTGGGAACGTTTTGATGTCATTGTGGAAAGTGAAGAGTATAAACGTAAAATCGTCTTATCGCATGAGAATGATTTCTGTATGCGTCTGTATGATTTGCCAAAAGGTCATTATGAAGTTCGTGAAGCAAATGCGGATCATGTCAGCTATATTGTCAATGAATTGCCATGTGAAAGTGCTGTTGTTGATCTTGATGAACAGGATGTTTGTGTTACGATCATCAATCATGCAATAAAGAAGGGCTGTATTGAATTTCAAGGCTGCATAGATGAGGATGGTACCTTATTGATGCCAAAGCCAAAGGATGAAATAGCTGTCACAGTTACAAGCAAACAGGAAGAATATACGTTAACCTTACAAGATGAAAATGAATTTTGTGATTGCTTGTGTGATCTGAAACCACAGGCATATACGGTAAGTGTTCAAGGAAATTACAAGGTGCGTTTTGAAATCGAAGGTCAGGTATTTGAAGATGTGGTATGTATTGAATTAAATGGAGAACATGTTTGTGTCAATGTTGTGGTATCTTCCAATAAAAAAGCGGATATCACCATCCAAAAGCATATCCAGGATGCAGATGGAAGTTTGCAGATGCCTAAGCCAGAGGAGCAGTTTCAGATTACACTGCTGCATAATGGGCGCAAGCAGATGTTTGAACTAAATGCAAAAAATCATTGGACGAAGGTGCTCCAACAGCAGGAAAGCGGGGTTTATGAAATCATCGAGGTGCATGGCGGAACTGATGTTGTCTATCAAATCGATGATGGGGAAGTAAGTAAGCGCGGTTATTTTGAAGTGGGGAAAGACGATGTTACGGTGCATGTAATTAACCGTCAACCAAGCAGAGTGAAATTGCATTTAGAGGCTGTGGTGAAAAATTGTACGCAGGATATCGTATCTCCAAATGCGTCTGATGTCTTTTATATGGATGTGATCAGTCAAGAGAAGAAAAAAACATTCGTTTTAAATCAGGCAAATCATTGGTGTCAAAGTGTAGAAGTCGATCGTGGTGCATATCGTATCATGCAGCAGGCAAATGAAGCGTTTGATGAACATTATTATCTGGTAGATGGCGTGCAGCAGCCAAGTGTGGACATTGTGCTGAAACAAAAGGATATGCGTATCACCAGTGTGAATGTAGCCAAGTGTGCAAAAGGCACACTGGAAATCAGCAAGGTCATCCGTGATGAAAATTGTGGCTGTTTCAAACGTCCGGATACCGATATGGAATATGAAGTGGAAGTAAGTGGACCAAATGCTTTCCGTGAGGTGCTGACACTATCTGCCGATAATAAATGGCGTGTGCATTTACAGGATCTGGCATGGGGCATGTATCAAGTAAAAGAGTTGGGTGCACAGGATACGCGCTATATTGTCAATGGCGAAATGGAAAGTGAAAAGGCGCAGCTGCAGATTGCAAATACGATGAATACGGTGAAGATTATCAATGAGACAACGCACCATCAAGGAAGTATTGAAATATGTAAACTGCTTAAGGATGAAGAAGGTTGTTATCGTTATCCGGATGTTGATGCTATGTATTGGATCATGATCAAAGGAGAAACGCATAGTAGCAGGGTATTATTAAATCATGCCAATCATTTTTATGCCAGTGTGCGGAATTTAGAGGATGGCTGGTATGAGGTAAGTGAGGAAAGTGGTCGTGATGTCTTATATGTAGTAAACAATGCTACCCCAAGCAAACGGGCCATGGTGCATGTACAGGGCAATGCCAACACCGTCAATGTTATTAATCCTTATCAGACACAGTTGGGACGTATTGACATTTCGAAATATATCATGAGTGGCGATTTATTGATTCGTCCAACGAGTGGATCTTTTGAAGTCATGGTAAGGGGCAATGGAGAAGAAAAAACCTTTACCTTGACGAGTGAAAATGACTTTAGAGCAAGTGTAAAGAATCTGCGTCCTGGTACGTATGAGGTGATAGAGCTGCATGGTGAACGCGTTTCATATATCATCAATCGCACACAACATTTGGATGAGGCAATTATCAAGGTAGCAGGCAATCAGACAAGTGTGCAAGTGGTGAACCATGAAAGAGAACATGGCAGTATCACACTTGCTAAATATGTACGTGAGCATGGGGAACTCATACGACCAACCAAAGGGGAATATGTCTTCCATATCTCAAAACCAAATTTCAATCAACTCGTCACACTGAATGAAGAAAATGGCTGGATGGCTACTTTGGAGCATTTAGAAGACGGACAATATGTCATTGCGGAAACAACAACTAGCGATAAGGTCAGCTTTATCGTCAATGGCGGCAGTGAATGTGATTATGGCATCGTCGAAGTAGCGGGAAATAGTAATACCGTCCAAATCATCAATACGCGAAAACAGCCTGGCGGCAGTATTTTGATGGAGAAATTTATTCGTCGAAATCATGCTCTTGTAAAACCATCCAATGATTTCCAAATTACCATGCATGTATCCAAACCAGGCTTTAATCAGAACTTTATCTTAAATAAAGAGAATAACTGGATGATTCGTTTAGATCATCTGGAAAATGGTATTTATGTGATTGATGAAGTTGATGCACAGGATGATGTGAGTTTCATCATCAATGGCGGCAGCGAAGTTGCCAGAGCTGTGGTAACGGTTCGCAATAATGTCAATACGGTAAATATCATTGATGCACAACCAAAGGAAACCGGCAGTATCCGTATCGAAAAATATGTCCGCAATCTGACAAGTGGAGAATTAGAATTACCTCCTGCCTCCTTCAGCATTCGTGTTCATGTATCAAAACCGGGTTATAATGAGGTGTTTACTTTAAATGCCGCCAATCGTTTTGCGATTACGCTTAGCAATCTGATGGATGGCACATTTGTGATTGATGAGGTCGACACAAATGATGAAGTCAGCTTTATCGTCAATGGCGGCAGTGAGGTACGTCATGGCATCGTCAGGGTGCAAGGCAACCGTAATCTGGTTTTGATGATCAATACAAGCAATACGAGTACACTTGGATCATTGACAATTAATAAAGTAGTGCGCAATGCCCAAGGTCAATTGGTCGTCCCAAATGATCATGAACGTTTTGATGTGGATATCATCAGTGATGTATATGAACGTCGCTTTATATTAGATAAGGATAATAATTGGCAGATTCATGTGAATGACTTGCCAAGGGGAAGATATCAGGTCATTGAGCAACTGGCAAAAAATTATCAGGTTTCTTATATCGTAGATAATGAAGAAGAAAGCGAGCAGGCTGCGTTTGATGTTGATGGCACGATGCATACGGTCAAGATTCTCAATACTCGCGCTTCCATCTTATCGACGTTAGAAATCACAAAATTTATCCGTCAGGCAAATGGTACGCTGGTACGTCCAGCCGATGGGGATGAATATGTGGTTGAGGTATCCAATGCTTCCTTCCAGCAGCAACTTCTTTTGAATGGGGGGAATGCGTTCACGTATACGCTACGGGATTTAAGTGAAGGAATTTATAATATTCGCGAAATTGATCAGGATGCTTATCGAGTGACCTATCGTGTCAATGGCGGAACGGAAACCGATAGTGCAGCGGTTACCATTACTCCGGGGAAACGCCATATCGTAGAAGTCATTAATGAGCGAACTATCAATCAAAATACAATTGAAGTGTTTAAATATATGTTGGATAATGAGGACAACTATCTACCACCGGCTAGCGGACAGGTTTTCCGCTTTGAAATCATCGGTGAAAATATTCGTGACAGCTATGAGTTAAACGAAGCAAATTCTTGGCATCGTTCCTTGACGCAATATCCAAGCGGCATGTATGAAATTCGTGAGATTGGTTCTCCATATCCTGTGCAATATTTGGTGAATTCCGCTGAATTATTAGATGAAGCACGTTTTGAGGCAACCGCCCAGCGTACCAATATCATCGGTATCATCAATCGTCTGCCTAACGTACAAAATGGAACGATGACCTTAACCAAACGCCTGCGTCAAAAAGATGGTTCTTTGGTCTTACCAACCACGCAAAGCTTCATTATCCGAGTCAGTGGAAATGACTTTGAGCGCATGGTGACTTTGGATAAGGAAAATGGCTTCAGTGAGCGATTGGAAAATCTGGCATATCAAAGCTATACGATCGAAGAAATGTCCAGTCCTTATGCCGTCAGCTATATCATTGATGATGGAAAGGAAACAAGTACAGCCAGCGTGGATATCAATAGTGATGCGACACGCACGATCACCATTATTAATACCCGTAATGATTTATTTTACGATGTTGGCAGCGAGTTAGATGATCTGACCATCGTTATTCAATAAATGAAATAAATAAGGGAATGGAAAAGAATTAAATGATGAAAAAAACGAGCAAACAGGTGGAGAAAGCCTTGCGAATCAGAATGTTTTGAAAGAGAAAAAGAGCAGAGGGGAAGGCTTTTATAAGAACTGATGCATGAGAAATGAAGCATATGAAAAACGAGCATCCATAAGGTTTTTCACATGCCTAAATAACAATATCGGTAAAGGAAAAGAGGATGAAAACGCCTCTTTTCTTTCATTTGTAAATCATTTATTTACAATTTGTGAAAAAATAAGCAACAAACTTTTCAAAGTTGGAAATTTTTGAGTAAGAATAGTTAGAAACTCATAAAAATACAAGAAAATACCTAGTAAAATCACAAATTTAGTTTTATAATATGGGAGTATAAAGTTATGCAAGGAGGAAAACAAATGACTAAGAAATTTATGTCAATGGACGGTAATACAGCTGCGGCTCATTGCGCCTATGCGTTTACCGAACTATCTGCGATTTACCCAATCACTCCATCTTCACCAATGGCTGAAGTTGTGGATCAGTGGGCTACTCAAGGTCGCAAGAATATTTTTGACAGCGTAGTAAAAGTTGCTGAATTACAGTCTGAAGGTGGAGCTGCTGGTGCTGTACACGGTGCATTGCAGGCAGGTACACTGGCTACGACATTTACAGCTTCTCAGGGTCTGTTGCTGATGATTCCTAACATCTATAAGATGGTTGGTGAATGTCTGCCAGGCGTTATCCACGTTGCTGCACGTGCATTAGCTACAAGAGCATTGAACATCTTCGGTGATCACGAAGACGTATATGCATGCCGTCAGACTGGTGCTTGTATGTTGGCAAGCCACTCTGTACAGGAAGCAATGGATCTGGCTGGTGTTGCTCACTTGTCAGCAATCAAAGGTTCTGTACCATTCCTACACTTCTTTGATGGATTCCGTACATCTCATGAAATTCAGAAAATTGAAGTAATGGATACTGAAGTATTCAAAGACCTGATCGATCAGGAAGCTTTGGCTAAATTCCGTAAAAATGCTTTGAACCCACACACGAACCCAGTTACCCGTGGTGGTGCTGAAAACGACGACATTTTCTTCCAGGGTGTCGAAGCTAGAAATAAACACTTTGAAGCAATCCCTGATATCGTTGCTGATTACATGAAGAAAATCAGCGAGATCACAGGACGCGAATATGCGCCATTTACTTACTATGGTGCTGAAGATGCAGAACGTATCATCGTTGCGATGGGTTCTGTAACAGAAGCTGCAAAAGAAACCATTGATGCATTAGTTGCACAGGGTGAAAAAGTTGGTATGATCAAGGTACACTTGTATCGTCCATTCTCTGTAAAATACTTAACTGCTGTATTGCCTAAGACAGTGAAGAAAATTGCTGTATTAGACCGTACAAAAGAAACTGGTGCTACTGGTGAACCTCTGTACTTAGATGTACTTGCTGCATTGAAAGATACAGATATCGAAATCATCGGTGGACGTTATGGTATGGGATCTAAGGATACGCAGGCATACCACATCAAGGGCGTATTTGATCACTTGAAAGAAGAAAAAATGATCAATGGCTTCACTGTTGGTATCAATGATGATGTAACGCATTTGAGCTTGCCTTGGGATGAAAACTTCCATATCCCTGCAGACTACACTAGCTGCCTGTTCTGGGGATTAGGTTCTGATGGTACCGTTTCTGCAAACAAATCTACCGTTAAGATCATTGGTGATAACACAGATATGTATGCACAGGCTTACTTTGCATATGACTCTAAAAAAGCCGGTGGTGTAACACGTTCTCACTTGCGTTTTGGACATTCTCCAATTCACTCAACATATTACATCAGCAACGCTGACTTCATTTCTTGTTCATTAGACGCTTACATGTTCAAATATGACATGGTCAAAGATATTAAAGAAGGCGGTACTTTCTTGCTGAATACAACATTCTCTAAGGAAGAAATCGTTGCGCATATGCCAAATCGTATGAAAGCACAGTTGGCTAAGAAACATGCGAAATTCTACATCATCAACGCAACGAAGATTGCTCAGGAAATCGGTATGGGACGTAGAACAAATACCATTCTGCAGTCTGCATTCTTCGCATTGAATGAGCAGATCATGCCATTAGAAACGGCTGTTGATCTGATGAAAGCAGCTGCTAAGAAATCTTACTCTAAGAAGGGTGATGCTGTTGTTCAGCTGAACTACAAGGCTATCGATGCTGGTAAAGACGGCTTGGTTGAAATCGCAGTTGACCCTACTTGGGCTGATCTGCCTTACAACTCAGATCGTAAACTGACTGGTGATGAATACTTCGATAACCATGTCGCAGTTATCAACGGTTTGGAAGGATACGATATGCCAGTATCTGCATTTGCAGGAGACTTCTTACTGGATGGTTCTATCCGTAATAATGTAGCATTTAATGAAAAACGTACAATTGCTGTTCAGGTTCCTACTTGGCATCCAGAAAACTGTATCCAGTGTGGTATCTGTAGCTTCGTGTGTCCTCATGCAACAATTCGTCCATTCTTATTGACAGATGAAGAAGTTGCTAACGCTCCAATGGAATTCAAGACAATCCAGGCAATGGGTAAAGGTGTTGAAAACTTGAAATACCGTATCCAGGTAACTCCTGCTAACTGTGTAGGATGTGGATTGTGTGCTGTTGAATGTCCAGGTAAGGGCGGTAACAAGGCTCTGGAAATGGTTGATATCAATGAAAAACTTGATCAGGAACCATTAGCAGATTACCTGTTCAAACAAACAGAATACAAAACAGAATACTTCCCAACAGATACAGTGAAGGGTTCTCAGTTCTTGATGCCTTACTTTGAAGTAAGTGGATCTTGTCCTGGATGTGGAGAAACTCCATACTACAAACTGGTTTCTCAGTTATTCGGTAAAGACATGCTGGTTGCAAATGCTACTGGATGTTCTATGATCTACTGTTCTTCAACTCCATCTACTCCATTTGTAAATGATGCAAACGGTGAAGGTGTTGCTTGGGCGAACTCTCTGTTCGAAGACAATGCAGAATTCGGTTATGGTATGGCATTATCTCAGAACTACAAAGAAGCTCGTATCTTGAAAGCTATGGAAGACAACATGGAAAATGTTGAACCAGCTCTGAAAGATGCATTTGCTAAGTATCTGGAAGTTCACGGTGATCGTGAAGCGGAAAGAGCAATTGCTCCAACGATTAAAGAATTGGCTGCTAAATCTGACATTCCAGCTGTAAAAGAATTGGCTGAAGTTGACTTAGTAAGCAAATCTATCTGGATCGTCGGTGGTGACGGATGGGCTTATGACATCGGTTACGGTGGATTAGACCATGTATTGGCAAACGATTTGAACGTAAACGTTCTGGTATTAGATACTGAAGTTTACTCTAACACAGGTGGTCAGTCTTCTAAATCTAGTCAGGCAGCTTCTATCGCGAAGTTTGCAGCTGGTGGTAAGACAACAGCTAAGAAAGATTTAGGACAGATTGCTATGGCATATGGTCATGTATATGTAGCTGCTATCTCTATGGGTGCAAATAAGGCACAGACACTGAAAGCAATCAAAGAGGCAGAAAGCTATGATGGACCATCTCTGATCTTGGCTTACTCTCCTTGTGCTGAACACGGTATCAAGGGCGGTTTAGCTAACCACCAGAGAACACAGGCGAAAGCTGTAGAATGTGGTTACTTCGATCTGTATCGTTATGACCCAAGAAAAGAACAGCCTTTGACAATCGACTCTAAAGAGCCTGATTACGATAAGATGTTAGACTTCATGATGACGGAAACACGCTACTCTCAGCTGCCTAAGCTGAAAGGCGAAACAGCATACGAAATGTTTGAAAAGACAAAGAAAGATGCTATGAAACGTCATAAGAGATTACTGGCTATCGCTAAAGAATCGATGTAAGAAACTTGTAAAGCTGGCACAAACGTGTCAGCTTTTTTCATCCGCGGCTATGCGATAGGCATACAACATCATGCTTCTTTTTTCATTCTTTATGTTTTAGAAAACACTTTTCTAACGTCATGTAGGAATTTCGGGCATATTTTGTTATAATGAATATCATCAAAGAAGGTGGATGTATGGCAAATAAGAAAAGAGTGCAGCGAAGGAAAAAGAAAAAAAGGAAAAGTCCCATACGCTTTCTTTTCATTCTATTGACAGAGTTAGTTGTGTTGCTTGGCATACTGCTGTATTTATACATCTATCATCCTGATAACCCGATATCCACTGCCTTACATGAAATGATAGATCCCATTCCTGAGGTGGTTTTGGATGCCGGACATGGTGGATATGATAGTGGCAGCGAATTTAATGGGGTTCTTGAAAAAGATGTAACGCTGGCGTTAACAAAAGATATAGGGGCTGCCTTAGAAGCAAAAGGAATTCCTGTCTGTTATACAAGAGAGAGTGATGACGTTGCTTGGCCTGCAGATAATATAAAGGATCTAGATGCACGTGTTCAGATTGCAAACACAAGTGGGGCAAAACTATTTGTGTCGATTCATACCAATGCCAGTGAAACCAAAACGGGCAGTGGCTTTGAAATATGGGGCGATTATAACGATAAAACGATTTTAAACTTCGCCAAGCATATCCAGACCAGTGTTAACACATTAGGTTATACAATGGATCGTGGGTTGAAGGATGTCGCTATTTCCCCTTTACAAGTTTTGTATAAGAATAAATTGCCAAGTGTCTTATTAGAGGCAGGATTTCTGGAAAGTGAGCGTGATCGAGCATATCTCTTGCAAGATGGCAGACGCAAAGCTTTTGCGAATAAGATTGCTGAGGGAATATATAAGACCTTACAAGATGAAAAGAAGAAACATTCATAATAGGTACATGAGAAGATATTCATAAGAACGAAAAAGAAGAACTAAGCCAAATACAATGTATCATAAAACCAAACGAGTGCAAACGCTATCATTTGACAAAAATTGCACTCTTTTTCTTATGCATTTACTGGCATAATCATGACAGATAAGGTAAAATGATACTATAGAAAAGGGAGAAGGTGCTGTATGAAGGATATCATTCATATCATCGGTCACAAGAATCCAGACACAGATTCCATTGTCGCATCCATTGCCTATGCAGAATTGAAACGGAAGATGGGAATGAATGCTATTGCTTGCCGCATTGGCGATCTGAATCCAGAGACGGATTTTGTTTTAAAGAAATTTCATGTGAATGAACCGGTGTATATTCAAAATGCAAAAGTAAAGCTTTATGATGTACCTTTTGATGATCCATTGATCATACGAAAAGAATGTACGATCAAAGAGGCGTGGGAGCGTATAGCAGCCAATCGCACAAGTGCATTATATGTTGTGGATAAAGAACAGAAGCTGATTGGAGTTGTGTCCATGTCGGATATTTCCAATATTTTATTAAATGATAAGGGGCCTGGAAATAAAACGTTAATGCGCAATACACCAAGCGACAATATCGTAAAGGTGTTACAGGGAAAGTATGTATTTAAAAGTGAACGCTATCACCCCAATGGGGAAGTGCATATCCTAGGCAGTCGCAAAGACTGTTATGCGGACATTAGTTATAAAGATAGTATCGTCATCATGCGAGATGATTTGGCATTACAAAAACGTGTCATTCAAGATGGGGCAGCCTGTCTGATCTTAGTTGATGTGGATATTATTTCCCAGGGCATACAACGTTTAGCAAAGGAAAAACATACGACGATTATCAAAACTGATCTCAGTATGTTATGTACGGTTAGAAGAGTGTTTAAAGCACCTTGTGTAGGAATGATCATGAAACGGAAGATTATATGTTTTAACAATCATGCGTATATTGATGATGTTTACAATAAGATGTCGAAGAGTCGTTTCCGTTCTTATCCGGTCGTAAACAATCAAGGGGTGGTCTTAGGCTCCATCTCACGATATCACCTATTAAATTATCAGAAGAAAAAATTTATTTTGGTTGACCATAATGAGTTAAGCCAAAGTATCGATTATTTAAAAGAAGCTGAGGTATTGGAAGTTGTCGATCATCATCGCATCGGAGATGTAGAAACAACGACACCGATTCGTTTCCGTAATGAAATTATTGGCAGTACTTGCTCGATCATCGCGAAAATGTATCAGGAAGCACATATCGCACCGGAAAAAACAACGGCAGCTATTTTATGCTGTGCTATTATCTCTGATACAATGAATTTTAATTCACCAACGACAACACCCGCAGATAAAGAAATCGCCAAAGGACTTGCGGAATTAGCAGAAGTTGATCTTGATGCCCTAGCAAAGGAAATGTTTGGTGCCGTAGCAACCATCAAAGGAAGAACGATGTCAGAAATCTTATATAATGATTTTAAAGAATACAATATTGATGGTAAGCGTATCGCCATTGGTCAGATTAATATTGCGGATGAACAAGAAATCGTAGAAGTTCGCGAAGCCTTTTTAGAATACATGGAAACCATCAATGCAATCAATAAGTTTGATTTATTGATGATGTGTTTTACTTCTGCTGATGGCAGTGGCAGTAATCTCTTATTTATCGGTCCTTTAGCTGGTGTAGTAGATGAAGCATTTAAGGAAGATATCATGGATGATTTATACTTTGTGGATGGCGTAATCTCACGTAAAAAACAAATCATTCCGGCCCTTTCAAAACAATTGGGGGAATTGTAAAGATTGTGTTAAATTGTGGTTTATGGTTTACTTTATGAACAAACAATGATAAAATCGTTAACAATAAGGGAGTAGTCAGTACCATATACGTGGTGCGGATCTGGTCAACAACCCCGAATAGAACCTATTCTGGTCAGATTCTTAATATGACAAGACTTATAAAAGGAATGCACTTTTTATGAGTCTTGTTTTTTATTGATAAAACGGTCAAGACTATAGAAGTGCTCATAAGAAAAGTGAGGTTTTTTAGATGAAACAGTTTTATCAGATGGAATGTGAAGAATACCTGCAGCTGTTGGAAACAAAGCAAGCTGGCTTATCCCAAACAGAAGTTTTGCAACGTCAGGAACGCTATGGCAAAAATGTATTAGAGGAAGTTAAGGCAAAACCAATCTGGCAGATTTTTTTAGCACAATTTAAGGATCTGCTTGTTATCATTTTGATTGCGGCTGGTATTATCTCGATGATCAGCGGAGAAGTGGAAAGTACAATCGTTATATTGTCTGTGATTACCTTAAATGCATTATTGGGAACATATCAAAGTGTGAAAGCCCAAAAATCATTGGATGCATTAAAACAGCTTTCTACACCTCATACACGCATTATGCGTGATGGTGAAACAATGGAGGTAAAAAGCAGTGAATTAACGGTTGGCGATATCATGTTGCTAGAGGCAGGTGATGTTGTCGGGGCAGATGCCAGAATCATTGAAAATTATTCTTTACAGGTGAATGAGAGTGCATTGACCGGTGAAGTGGAAAGTGTGGAAAAAAGCAGTGCGCCATTATGTGGAGAATGCGCATTGGGCGATCAAAAAAACATGGTGTTTGCTAGCGGCCTTGTCACCTATGGACGAGCCAAATGCGTTGTCACAGCCATTGGCATGCAAACGGAAATCGGGAAAATTGCCACGTTGATGAATGCGACAAAAGAGCGAAAGACACCATTGCAGTTGACATTGGATGATTTCAGCCGCAAGCTCAGTATGGCAATCATCGCAATTTGTATCATTGTCTTTGGCTTAAATGTATGGCAAGGAAATCCTATCTTAGATGCTTTGATGTTTGCGGTAGCTTTAGCAGTTGCGGCGATTCCAGAGGCACTTGCCAGTATCGTAACGATCGTGCTTGCGATGGGAACATCCCAAATGGCAAAGGAACATGCCATCATTAAAAATATCAATTCTGTTGAAAGCTTAGGCTGTGTATCCGTCATTTGTTCCGATAAAACCGGTACGCTGACGCAAAATAAAATGACTGCACAACAAGTATATTGCAACAATACCTTACTAGCCGCTGCCAATATGGAAGAAGGACGTCCATTGGAGCGCATGATGATGCTAGGTTTTGCTTTATGCTGTGATGCACAGACAACGCCTTCCCAGCGCATTGGCGATCCTACAGAATTGGCATTGGTCGATCTATTAGAATTGCACCATATTGATGAGTTGACAACAAGAAGCAAATATCCAAGAATTGATGAGAATCCATTCGATTCCCAACGAAAACTGATGTCTACCTTACATGTTATCGATGGGGAAAAGACATTGCTGTTAAAAGGTGCTTGTGATGAAATCTTACGAAAGACGACGCATATCATGAAAGCAGATGGGATTCATGAAATCGATGAGAAAGAGCGTCAGGAAATCTTGCAAAGAAATATGCAATTTGCCGATCAAGGTCTAAGAGTCTTAGGCTTTGCTTATCGAATCTTACCGGATACCTGTACCCAAATTACGTTAGCGGATGAGGAAGAACTCATTTTCCTTGGTCTGGTATCGTTAATGGATCCACCGCGTGAAGAAAGCAAAGCAGCTGTGGAACATTGTCTTCGCGCAGGCATTACACCGGTGATGATTACAGGCGATCATAAGGTGACTGCCCGTAGTATCGCCAAAGCATTGGGTATTTATCAGGATGGCGATGTATGTATTGACGGCAATGAATTAAATGCTATGAGTGAAGAAGAGCTTATGGAACGTTTAGAAAGCATCAAGGTTTATGCACGTGTGGCACCGGAACATAAGATACGTATCGTTCACGCATGGCAAAAGAAGGGGCATATCGCAGCGATGACAGGGGATGGCGTAAATGACGCACCGGCGTTAAAACAAGCAGATATTGGTATTGCCATGGGTATTACCGGTACGGAAGTCAGTAAAGATGCAGCCAGCATGATCTTAACAGATGATAACTTTGCGACGATTGTAAAAGCGGTAGCTACCGGAAGAAACATCTATGCCAATATTAAAAACAGTATCATTTATTTATTAAGCGGGAATTTATCCGGCATCATCTGTGTACTTGCGGCTTCTTTATTAGCATTACCACTACCTTTTTTACCAGTGCATCTGCTATTCATTAATCTTGTAACAGATTCCTTGCCAGCCATTGCCATCGGCATGGAACATTCAACTAAGGATATTTTAAAAGAGAAACCACGCAATCCTAAGGAAGGCATTTTAACCCCAGCCACTATGAAGCAATTAGGCATCCAAGGTATATTGATTGCCTTGGTAACCATGAGTGCTTATTTCATAGGATTAAAAAGCAGTTGGGAGATTGCTACGACGATGGCATTTTCGACCTTGTGTTTAGCTCGTTTATTTCATGGCTTTAACTGTCGCAGCAAACATTCCTTGTATCGTATCGGTCTTTTTTCAAACCTGTATACAATTGGAGCATTTATCATAGGTGTTCTATTCTTATCTTGTATCTTATTGATACCGGCATTGCATGGCTTATTCTCTGTAACTACTTTATCATGGGAACAGCTCTTGGTAATCGTAGGTTTGGCCATCACACCAACCATATTGATACAGGCATACAAAATGTTTCATCATTTATAATGTATGAAAGATGCTCTTTTAGGGGCATCTTTTTCATAATGTACAGAATGGGTGAAAGGATAAGAAAGTATCCCGTTTGTGTTTTTATGATAGAAATGATCAAATGCCAATATTTGTTGCTTGGTATTAATGTAATTTGACGTGCATGCTAGAGGAAGCACAGAAAGTATGCTAAGATACTTTTGTAAAAAAACTTTATTCGATGGATAAGCAAGGAGATATAGTATGAAAAAGATTGTGAAGATATCCCCCTTTTATGAGCCGCGTATGTGGGGAGGCGGCAAGCGTTTACGGGAGGAGTTTCATTACGAAACAACGATAGCGCCACTTGGAGAGGTGTACAATGTTGTCGCATTAAAGAACCATGCAGATTGTATGGTGGAAGAACTGCAGATGACCTTATCTCAGTTGTATGAACAAAAACCGGATTGGTTTCAATGTGAAACAGCTGAATTACCGATTCGTGTGAATATCTTAGATCCTATGGATAAACTTTCTGTCCAGATTCACCCTGACGATGCTTTTGCGAAACACTATAATGGTGGTCGTGGAAAACCAGAGGCTTGGGTCATCTTAGATACTACAGAAGATGGAGAAATCCAATTCGGTCATCATGCGAAAACCAAAGAAGAATTTATGCAAATGACAGAAGCAAATGATTTTGCGCATTTATTAAAATACTTAAAGGCAGTAAAGGATGGGTTTATTGATATTCCAAGCGGTACCTTACATGCCATTGGCAAAGGAGTCTTGACTTACAATATTTCACGCAATGCAGATTGTACCTTACGTTTATATGATTATGATCGCATTGATCCTGCAACCGGTAAAAAACGTGATATTCAACCTAAAGCGGTTTATGATAATGTGAATATACCTGACACCTCCACAACATTTGTCGTCTATCCAAGTGCCTATGAAAGAGGAATTCATGTGACACGCTATTGGGATGAACCCGGTCTATATACCTTGCTGCGCTTACAAGTGGAAGCACAAGGAAGCTTTAAACATGATCGTTTTGCCTTTTATACCTGTGTGAAAGGCGAAGGCAGCATTCAGGGCGTACCTATACGTCAAGGAGAAACCATTCTAGTGCCTCATGGTATGGGCATGTTAGAATACAAAGGAGCGATGGATTTGTTTTTAGCAAGTTATCGCAATGAGAAGGATGAGGCATAGGCCTCGTTTTTCTTTACAATTACTAGCAAACTGCTTATAATAAGGAAGATTGGAGGGATTGGATGCCAAGAATTGGAAGACGTATCTTAAAATCCAGTCTTGCGGTGTTTTTATGCTTTGTCATTTATTTGCTGCGTGGGCAGGAAGGCATCGTGTTTTATTCCTGTATCGCTGCGGTATTATGCATTCAACAAGATGTTACAAATAGTAAACGTGTCGCTTTTAACCGTATCAAAGGAACTTTTTTAGGCGGTTTTATTGGCATGGCAGTATTATTATTTGAACAAAGCTTTATTTCTCAGGACTATATGCTGATTCAATATATCATCATTTCTGTAACGATTATCGTTGTCATCTATCTAAGCGTATTGTTAAATATGAAAAGTGCTTCTTATATTTCTTGTGTCGTATTTATGAGTATAACCGTATCCCATGCAATGGATGTAAATCCTTATCTATTTGCCATAAATCGTATGATTGATACATTAATCGGTATTTTCGTTGCTTTATTCATCAACGGTGTGCATTTACCTAACCATCATCATGTTACCAGCTTATTTGTTGTTAGTTTAGAACATGGTTTATATAATGAAGAAGGACAACTCAGCGCATATACCAAAGTAAAAATGAAACAGTTGCTGGAACGTCATGCCAATATTGCTATCATGAGTGAGCAAAGTCCGGTGGATGTTTTATCAGAACTCAAGGATATTCCTTTGCAGTTACCGTTAATTGCTATGAATGGTGCCTGTTGTTACGATATAAGAAAACAAGAGTATCAACATTGCCAGTACATAAATGAGGCAAGCATGAAACGTCTGTTGACCATCTTTCAAGACGCAAAGATCAATTGTTTTATTCATACGGTAATCCATCAAATCTTACATGTCTATTACCAAGATCTGCATCATGCTGTAGAAGAAGAGTATTATCATCGTATGCGAAAGACGCCTTATAAAAACTACATCTGTCAGGATGTGAAAGATATGAAAAATGCCTTGATGATATTGGTAATGGAAAAAAAGGAAAAGCTGTCACTTCTCTATGAGCAGCTGCTTGCCTTGCAAGATCCTTCCATTCGTATGATTTATAAGAATGATGAAGAACATCATGCATATGCCATTTTGGAAATATATAGTGCAACAGCATGTAAAGATCGTATAATCAGTGAAGTAATGCTGAAAAAAGCTTTTACTACACTATATGTTATTTCTGAAGAAGATTCTCGTCTTTTACAGATGTCTGATAAGCGCTTTGTAGAATCAAATATAGCTGTTCATTATGTTCAAGTTGATAAAAAGAAAGAAGATGGAGCTATCCGAATGGTCGAAAAATGTTATCGTAAACGACATTAAATTCATAAAAATAGGACATAAAAAAGGTTGAGAATTGCACATCTCAACCTATTTTTGTTTCTAAACGTTTCTTTTCATTGGTATACTTCTCATAAATATGTTTTAAGCCTTTAAACGTCAGATCACGGTCATAAATATCAATTTCATCCGTATTTTTATAGATGATCTTTCCTAAACCACCTGTCGCAATGACCTTCATATCCACACCCAGCTCTTTTTTAAACTGTTTGATGATATACTCACTTTGTCCGATATAACCATAAACCAAACCGGCCTGCATGCTAGTGGTAGTAGTCTTGTTTAAGATCGTCTTCGGTTTTTTAATTTCAATTTCCGGAAGCTTAGCAGCCTGTGTCCACATCGCCTGTGCGCTTGTTTCAATGCCTAAAGCAATGACACCAAATTCAAAATTGCCATTTGCATCGACATAATCATAGGTTGTAGCTGTGCCAAAGTCGACGACTAGACAAGGCCCTCCATATTCATAATAAGCACCGGCTGCATCAACGATACGATCAGCGCCAACCGCTTTAGGGTTTTCTGCCTTGACCGAAATGCCGGTACGGATGCCAGGACCAACAACAATCGGTTCTTTATGCATATACTTACGAATACCATTCAAGAAAGAATGCATGATCTTAGGTACGACGCTGGAAATGATAACATCCTTGATATCATCGGCACTGGCTTTGGAAGCAGAGAGGAAGTTTAAGATCATAAATCCATATTCATCACTGGTACGTTTCATTTTGGTAGTCAGACGATAATTGCCAATCAATTTATCATCTTTATAAATTCCAATAGTAATATTCGTATTACCGATATCAATAACAATTAACATGAGGTTTGTCCTTTCTGCTTTTGTTTTTCTAAAAGAATCTGCAGGATCTTTTTCCCTAATTCATACTTGCTCATTTTATCTAATGTTTCCATATGATCTTGATGAATCAGTGTTGCGACATTTGTATCACCGGCAAAACCGGCACCTTCCACACGAAGATTGTTCGCAACGATCATATCACAATTCTTCTTTTTCAGCTTGATGGTCGCATTTTCGATGAGATTTTGTGTTTCCATGGCAAAGCCGCATAGCACTTGATGAGCTTTTTTATGCTCGCCTACATAAGCAAGGATATCTTCGTTTTTTACGAAACGAACTTCCAAGACATCCCCAGCTTTTTTTATTTTATCCTGTGCGATGGCTTCAGGACGATAATCTCCGACAGCAGCAGCTTTAATGATGAAGTCCTGCGTTTCATATTCCTGCATGACCGCTTGAAACATCTCGGCAGCTGAGGTGATGGAAATACGTTTCACACCTGCAGGAACAGCTAAGGAAGTAGGACCGCTGATCAAGGTGACCTCTGCTCCCATATCTTTTGCGGCACGAGCTATTTCATAGCCCATTTTGCCAGTGGAATGATTGGTTAAATAGCGGACCGGATCCAAAGCTTCCTGCGTTGGACCAGCCGTAACTAAAACATGTTTTCCTGTTAGTAATTGTTCTTCCATCAATAGCTGTTCTACACGTTCTTCAATGATGCTAATATCTTCTAATTTTCCTTTACCGATATCACCGCATGCCAGAAAACCGCTCGCTGGTTCAAGGATTTCATAGCCATAAGAACGACATAGATCTAAGTTTTTCTGGGTGATAGGATTTTCATACATACCGGTATTCATTGCCGGGCTGATGACCTTCTTACAGCTGGCAGCCAGAAAGGTTGTCGTCAGCATATCATCGGCAATGCCATGTGCTATCTTCGCAATGACATTTGCCGTCGCCGGAACGATTACAAAGATATCTGCACGCTGTGCGATGGAAATATGTTTGACACTGCGATCGGCTACTTTTTCAAACGTAGACACCATCACATTGTGTTTTGTCAGAGATTCAAAAGTGAGAGGGGTAATAAATTCTGTTGCATTCTTTGTCATGATGACTTCTACATCATACCCCTTTTTAATGAAATTGCTTGTCAACTGGGCTGCCTTAAATGCCGCAATGCCGCCAGTGACCCCCAATACAATCGTTTTTTTCATAAACGCACCTCTTCAGGATGTAACTATTTATTTTCATTTAAGTCTTAATCATTATAACGCAAACCGGAAAACACCACAAGAATTACTAAATGAAAAATGAGAAAAATTCACAAGCACTGATTTCAGGGAAAAGATTATGTTTTTCGTAAGAAAAGAAAGCGTTTCATAGCGGAATCCGTTATAATATAAGTAAAGGAAGTGGTACTATGAAGGCAGTTACCGTAGAGACAATGCGAAAGATGGATGAAACAGCAATTCACACTTATGGAATTCCATCAACCGTCTTAATGGAACATGCGGCGATGGCGGTATGTGGCTACTTTTTAGCACATATAGAAAAAAGCAAACATGTTTTGATCGTTTGTGGTCCAGGAAATAATGGCGGCGATGGTTTTGCGTTAGCGCGTTTATTGGTACAGGAAGGTTATACGCATGTACAATTACATTGTTGTGTGGATTATGGGCATATGTCTTTGGATGAGGCCGTTTTTGCTAAGGTAGCAAATAGTTATCAGATTCCATGCTCACATAGTGAGGAACGAAAGGATATCGAACAACTCATACAGGATGCGGATATTATTGTAGATGCTTTATTTGGAACAGGTTTATCAAGAACGATATCAGGTTTTTATGATCGCTTGATTCTTCAGATTAACTTGGCTGATAAAATGGTTATCAGTATCGATATCGCCAGTGGTATTCATGGAAATAGCGGACAAATTATGGGATGTGCAATACAAGCAGATATCACCTTGACGTTTGAAAGCTATAAATTGGGGCAAATTTTATATCCGGGCAGTGCCTATAGTGGAAAGATCATTCCTTTATCTATTCAGATGCCGAAAGCCATCGAGCAAATGGCAGAGGGACTGCTTGTCTTAGAAGACGATCTTGTAAAAACGTTATTGCCGCAGCGTTCTTCTCATTCGCATAAGGGTACTTATGGAAAAGCGTTAATGATTGGTGGCAGCAAGGAGATGCATGGTGCAGTCACCATGGCGGCAAAAGCTGCTTTGCGCAGTGGAATTGGAACACTTACTTTATTTGTACCGGATTGTATTACCTTATTATTGGCCAGTAAATTGGAAGAAAGTATGATCATTGGGGCAGCCAGTGAAGATGGTTTCTTTGCCCATGATGCTATTACTGCCTTAAAACGCATTCTATCGCAATATGATATGATCATCATAGGAAATGGCATGGGACGCAATGAAGCAGGCAAAGAGCTTGTAAGAACCGTGTTAGAAAGTGATCGCCCATGTATTTTAGATGGCGATGCTTTATATGAAACAGGGAAGATTACCGCGGCTTTGCAACGCCCATATCCGACAATCTTAACACCACATGTAAAAGAAATGAGCTATCTCAGTGGACATAGTATCAAAGATATTCAGCAGGATCCTATCGCCGTATTAAAGGAATTTTTACGTAAATATCCTTTTTCGACAGTTGCTTTAAAGGATGCACATACAATCATTGCCAATAGCCAGCAGATGTATCTGAATCTTGCCGGTAATCATGCTTTAGCAAAAGGGGGCAGTGGTGATGTATTGTGTGGTATCTTAGCCGGTCTGTTTGGACAAAGCAAAGATGCTTTGACAAGTGCTGCCTGTGCCGTGTATGTACATGCGATTACAGCCGATCTGTTGATTCAAGATGAAGATGCCAACAGTATTTTACCAAATGATCTTATCGCTTCCTTATCTGATACTTATCAGATTTTAAGAGAAGGATAATGACTACCATGTTCATATTTCTTAGACATTATAAAAAAAGAAAACATAAGAAATGAAAAGCTGCAACTACGTATAATCATAATGTACGGTTGCAGCTTTTCTCTTATTCTTTTTATTCAGTTATTCATGCTAGTAACTACATCTATGGATAAGGTTAGGTTTTTTTTGAACTTTTAGAGTAACATTCCCTTTGGACTATTGACATCGGTTATATTTTTGATTATTCTTAATATGTATAAAGAATAAATATAACCAAATTTTATATTTAAATATTGTCTCACATAAAACATGTATAAAAAAAGTATAATTAAGTATATAGACGTATTTCTCATGAAATTTATAGATTCAATAGAAAAATAACGGATTTTATAGTGTTAATATATAGCTTTATAGCAGCTTTTGTAATGTTCCATATCGTATACCTTTGTACATAATTTAAACTATAAGAGGTCATATGGACCTTTTATATAGAAAAAGATACGTCGATATACTCTCATTATGTCATGCTCATTCTTTACATTACACTTTTTTGCATGGCTGTTTTTCATATCGATGTTCACAAAAAAGGGAGATAGGTTAATATGAAAAAGAAACAATGCATCAGTATCATTGCTTTATTGGCAACTGCTACACTTTTTGGAGGTGGTTTTTCTGACGCTTCTTCATTGAAGGCTATGGAATCACCTTTTCTTTATGAAACAACGATCGATCAGGATAGTGGTTCTTTGACCATTACTCTGATGGAAAACAATCCGGAAGATGTCCGTTTGCAAGGTGCCCACTACAGCATCTACAAGATCATGAGCCTGACGCATGAGAAAACATTTGTTAAGGAAGAGGCCTTTGCCAAGGATCTGGAGAATGTTTCCGAAGATGCCTTAGGAAGCTATTCCAGCGTGCAAATTGAAAATATCTGCAAGCAATTGGCGGTGACCGCTTCTGATGATGCGATACAGCCAACGGCTGCCGGTACCAGTGATCAGGATGGCATCATCAAATGGGATGCACTTTCCCTTGGATATTATCTGGTCATCGAAGATAAAGCGCCAAATGGTTATGTCAGCGGAAAACCATTTCTGGTAGCGATACCTTCGACAAACAATTATGCGGATGCAACACAGGAAGGAACACATTGGGTCTATGATGTACAGGTAACCCCTAAGAATGAATCCATCTCTATCAACAAGGAGCTTTCAGGAGATGCTTCTGTAAAAGAAAAGGATCATATCGCTTATCAGATCCAAACAGCGATCCCTAATTATAACGACCATTATTTCGGAGATGAAGAACATCCGGCAACCTTTGCGATCTATGATCAGATGGATGATGGCTTGCTGATCGAAAATGATGAAGAGCATCCTATAGAGGTATTGGTAGATCATAAACCGGTTCCTGCTGGAAAAGATACCTATCATCTGACGATCAAGAACGAAACAGGTGAAAACCCTGATCTGATCATTTCCTTTGCGCAAGCTTATATCAAAGCCCATGGAGGAGAAAGCGTAGTAGTCAATTATCATGCACAGGTGAGCGACAGAGCAGTACAAGGACCGGATGGTAATACAAATCGTGCTTATATTCGTTATGATCATAAACCACAAGAGACGATCACCAGTGCCTATGATCAGGAAACGGTCTATAGCTTTGGTATCCAGATCGAGAAATTCACCAAGGAAGAAGGTAGGGCCTTGGCAGGAGCAAGCTTTGATTTGCTGACAGAAGATGGCAAGGTCATAGCAAGTGCGACATCAGATGAGCAAGGAAACATAACATATCCACGATTAGATGAAGGGACCTATTATATCAAGGAAACAAAATCACCGGCAGGATATACCTTGTTGGCAGAAGCAATCAAGCTGGAGATTATCGCAAATGAAGATGCACAAGGAAGAGCGAGCGATGGAACCTTCAAGATGAGGGTAAATGATAAAGAGATTGTCGCAGCGACAGGGGAGCATACGACAAGGATCGATCAAGCAGAGGGGAAAGCGATCATCGCAATAGCGAATCAGAAAGGATTCGCCTTGCCATTGACAGGTGGCATGGGGATCATCATATATCTTATGATCGGTGGTATAGGAATCTTAGGCATCAGTCTCATCCTATATAAGAAAAGCAAGAAACAGGCATAAGAGAATAGGAGGAAGAGGAAATGAAAACAAGAAGGAGAAAGATAATGCGAAAGATCATGAGCATAATGCTCTTGTTCGTGCTTCTGCTTACACCGATACAGGCAAACAGCGGAAGGATAAACATCCAGTTGAAAGATCTGCCCGGTGATTGGGATGAGAAAGCAGGAGTGGTCTTTACGCTATATCAGGTAGGAAAGATGA